>ERZ779855.16-NODE-16-length-130459-cov-8.572559_pt1 | contig 130459 bp, 113 predicted proteins | sample MGYA00511370_ERZ779855 | MGnify/ENA primary metagenome ERZ779855 (study PRJEB29588, sample SAMEA1967319) | human gut metagenome | biome: human gut; feature: human-associated habitat; material: faeces | place: Denmark | collected 2008/2010 ...
CTATTTCCTTTTTCCCAGCTCCCCGTACTAATTGAAATGCAAACTGTGCAAAAAATTTGTACACTCCATAAATAAAAAACTCTTTGCTGTTTTCACCTTGAATGTCAGCCATCCGTCTCAACAGTTCTTCCGTTGTTTTATAAGGAAAATGGTATTTCTGAAATCCATACAATCCCTCCATTGCGGACGCACCATGCTGTACATAATAATAGCCCCCAGCATATACTGTGGCTATATTTCTTGCCATATAATTTGCCTGCAGTGCAATGGGAACATCCTCTCCTCGTGCATCATCTTCATGAACAAATTCCATTTTTGAGTCAATCCAAAAACTTCGTCTATAGAGTCTGCTGCATACCGCACTAATACAATAAATCACTGCTTCATTGTAAAATCTGACATAATCCTTTGGTTTCAGAAGTGAAATTACGTTCCCTGCTTCATCTACTTTCGTATATCCGGACACTACCAGTTCAGATTGATTCTTCTCTGCACATAACACCAGTTTTTCAATATAAGATGACTGTAAATAGTCATCACCATCCACAAAAAGTAAGTACTTGCCTACTGATGCTTTAATCCCCTGATTACGAGCTGCTGACACACCTTGATTTTCCTGAAAATAATATTTTACTCTTTCTTCATTACCATATTTTCCGTTTATTATGTCTGCCGTTCTATCACTTGACCCATCATTAACTACAACAGCTTCTAAATAAGGATATGTCTGGCTCAGAATAGAGTCTATACACTTTTCAATACTCTTTTCTGCATTATATACAGGAATAATAACAGAAACATATGGATTTTCGTGCTTCTGCTTCTCTTTACAGATCATTTGACTTTTCTCCTTTTGAGTAAAAGTACTCAATAATTCTCGCAATTGGTTCCGGCCAGAACCTGCACAGCATATCTAAATCCTCTTTACTTCTGTCATTATCCGCAATAATTTCTGTTGTCGCCGAGTCCTTATGTATACGGTGATACATCAAAATGTCTTTGCAATATACAAATGCTCCCTGCAATTTGGATATTCTTTCCCAAGCCTGCCAATCCACATTACTTCGATATCCCGGCTCAAAAATCATTTTGGGGAGAAAATCCTTAACCATTGTAACGGAAGGGCAGCATATTGCTGAACCCATAGACAAAATTCTTCTCCTTACGAAACGACTTCTCTGCAGTTTTGCACTCTGCAATGGAAGAAGCATGATACGTTTTATATTAAGAAGTCTGTTTTTATCAACTCTTTGTTCATCCCTCATCTCACCATAATTCGTAAATGCAATTAATGGTTTTTCCTGACAATTCAATCCGGCGAGTATTGTTTGCAGATATTCCTCTGTATATATATCATCCTGATGAGCAATTGTTACAAGTTTTGTATGTACACACTGATATGCAAAATTCCAATCCCTTGCAATTCCGCTTTCTCCGGTGTTTATATATAATTCAATACCATACTTATGTGCCATATTACTAATGTAATCGCATGGCGTAGATGTTACCATAATTACATTTGATTTCTTTTTCTGAGCAAATAGTGATTTAATGCATTCCTCCAGATAAGGACTTTCTTTATATGCACATATCGCAAAAGTATGGTCATTTGCCTGATATCCCGCCATTGCTTTTTTCTCCATAATCATTCTGCGTTTCTGTTTTAGGTAATCTTTTATTTAAATCATCTGTTCTAAGTGCTAATTCAGCAGCCATATTCCCCAATTTCGTTTCCAGCATAGATACCTGAATCGATAAAGACAACATTTTCTCTATTAACAAAAATATGATAACCAGAAAAATAAAATTAGCAGGTGACTGAATACCCAGAACTCCTGCTGCCCAATAGGCGATTTCCGGAAAGACTCCAAGTATAATTAAAATCTCGGCAAAACATATCCAAAATAATGCATCTTCCTGACGAACCTTGCACTTTCTTATCTTACGTAAAATCCAAACAGCTGTAAGTACGGCTACAATTAAAAGTAATATTCTAAAAAATAACGTCATTTTTCTATATCCTCCTAAACCACTGGAAAATAAAGATATTACAAAGCGTATATAACATATATCTGACAGAAGAAATAAAATTCAGATAACTCTGACCCGCAATGCGCTCCCGCATTTTCACCTGAACTTCTTCAATTTTCACACCATGATTAATTAGAAACGCCAGCGTATCCGGTTCCGGTCGATAATTCACTTCATATCCAAAGGATTTAATCATCTTCTTATTAAACAGCCGCATACCACTTGTCACATCTCCAATATACTTTCCCTTCGTTGTCATCCATAACGCATAGGTAATAATCTGACTTCCTATCATCCGTGATGTAAATGGCTTTCTTTCTGTCTTAAATCTGGATCCTATAACAATATCTGCTTCCTTTGTTTCCATCACGTTTAGCATTTCTGCAATATATTCAGGACAATGCTGTCCATCCCCATCAATTTGAACTGCGTAATCATATCCATAGAAATTAGCATATTTCATTCCTGCCATAACAGCACCGGCAAGTCCAAGATTTACCGGCAGATCCAGCATATTAATATCATTTTTTTTGCATACCTTACGAGTTGCATCTGTAGAACCATCATTGACAACTACATAGTCATATTGCGGATAATCATTTCGGATTTCATCCACCACCCGCAGTATATTATCTGCTTCATTATATGCCGGAATAATTATAAGTATTTTATTATTTTTCATTACTTGAAAGCCTTCATAAACCTTTCGATGTTCTTTCTTGCGCTTTCCTTCGGTCATCCAGGATCTGCTTTGGAATCCAATAAAATAAGCACTTCTATATCATAGCATCCTGTTGGCATTACTAGCAATACTTCACTATTACTTTTCATCCTTTGACCTTTTGTTCTCGAAAAGCTTCATATATAATTATCGGAATACAAACAACTGTTGGATACACATATCGAATCAGACACGTCGGTCCCAGTAAGAGTGATGCGTGATAAAAAAGTACCGGGCAAATGGCACCAACAATTATATACTTTTTATGACGTATTAATCTATATAAACATATTAACAATAGCCATCCATAAAATGCCGGAGAAAAAATCATCCAAATTATCGGTATTCTTTGATATTCATTATTTGAAAAAAGGATCTCTAATATTTTTTCCAATCCTTGAAATTTTGTTTCATGAACCACTTCAAAAGAATTAGGCATATCCTTGTAATTGGTTAACAAATATCCCAAGCGGTACTCCGTCCCAACACCATAAATTTCCGAATGGGATTTGTCTCCCAAGTACCAGTATCCCTGTGTCAGTGCAGCAAATGCATCTATATACTCCCGTGGATAGTGGATTCCAAGTTTAATGTATGTCTTCAGAAAACGAAACTTATTTTGTGTAATTTTAGTTATATCCACATTATTCTTTATCCCATCCGAAATATGATCAGCATAATTATCAAGGATATCTTCTGGAAGGAAAAAACATAATTCCTCTCTCAATGAATGAGCAATCCTCTGTCCATAAGTCCTTTCCACCCGTGCCATCTGTTGCAATGGCACGCTTAACATTTCCGCTTTACTTCCTTTCTCTGCATTTAATGAAAACGCTAACATATTATCTATTACAATAGCTATAATGACGCCTAACACCATTCCGGAAATAATACTTTTTCTCTCATGCTTAATAAATACATAAACAGGTACAATTGCACATACAATCGCATAAATAGCATTATTACGGAATAGTACCATTCCGCACGTTGATATTCCTACCAACAGCCAAATAACGATTTTCATTCCCTTTGTTATCCGAAAATTCAGGATAATCAAAACACTCACCAGATATATCGTGCAACAGGCGGCAAAATATACATCCTTCGTGGTACTGATAGCCAATATTGAATGAACCGAAAAAAACATATACCAAGTCAGGCATACTATATACCTTAATTTACTTATACCATATTTATACAAGTATGTAAGCAAATATGTGCAAGCCAAAGCCAACACCACGATTTGAAGTATACAATAGATAAATACACCCCAGTTATTGTCTCCTAATTCATGCCCTAAACAAAATAGCTTTCCCAATATTAGCGTATGTACCAGCGGATGATGTGTACTATAACTCTTATTTATCACCTGCATTGTCTGATTGGATGCATCATATGCAAACACCCCTGGGTAATACGCCATTAAAACCGTGAGCCAGGAAATGACAATTGCACTCCATGTTAGTATAACAACTCTTTTGGTAGAGTATGCCTTATTCCATTCTGCCCATTTACTTTGATTTCTTCTCTCAAAAGCCAGCCATCTTATCAATTTCCATAGCCCCATGAGAAGCGCAGCTAATCCTGCTGATAGTATGATCTGCTTTATTGCATAATACTTATTTATGGGAAAAACACTTCCATAATTATCCAGATAATACCCCATCATCTGGATAAAACTAAAAACTGTAATTAATATACCATTCAAATATCTGCTAATAACTCTTCTCAATGCTTCTCCTTACCAACGGATCATTCCATTAAAAATCAGCATTCCTACCACAATATTGATAGATGCGAATATAGTCAACGCACCAACCGTAAGGTTTCTTTTTATTTCAAGTAATTTAGTACGCATTATAATAGGAAAACACACAAGCCACGGGAGCAGATATCTTCCATTTACACCTTCTATTATGCAATCACCATAATTAATCTGATACAAAAACATGACTGTCATAATTGCACCAAGAATCCCAATTCCACTAATGCCTGCAATAATTTTCTTTCCGACAGAAAAAACTGGAACATCCTGCTCCGTGGCCGCTACTATAATAAGTACAAATAATATGATTGCAAAAATATAGGAAGGTAAAATAATATCGGTGTGTCTGCTCCCTAACATAGTCCAGATATAGTCATCCATTTTCTCATATAATGTGAGCAAATAGTACTTAATAGTTGTTGGTATATTCTGCACCATCCATGATATGGTATAATGTGCTGGTGTTTCTGTCGCAGCTACCGCAGACACGGCAGATGCTGCTTCTGTCTGATGAAATAAACTTTTAGGCAGAATATAATCTGCTCTTTTAATAAGCGTTGCTATTCCCCCGCTTAATAATATTACAGAAGTTCCTAATACCCACTTCCATTTTGATCCATATTTACAAGCAGGTATAAACAGCAGTAATAATAACATAGGACAGTATATAGCCTTTACCGGCATTATAATGGCTACAATAAGTGCAAGAACCAGCACTCGTTTCCATGTTACATTTTTCTTATCATATGCATATCTCATGATTAAAGCAAATAGAAACACAACCATACTTAAGTTGAAGCTATCATAAGAATATGTTCCAACCAAAACCAATGTCATTGGAATCAAAGTAAATAGCAGAAAATACAACTTTCCAAAAGGCATCATTCTTATTGCAAGCATCAAGATCACTGTAGCAAATGCCAAATTCCCCAATCTTCCAAATAGTAACACCCATTGTGGATTCAATTTCAGCACCCTGGCAACTGCAATTCCCATACCACTAAAGAAATAGGAATAAGGTGGATACGAATCTCTGGAAACAGGACGAAATTGTCCTTCTACCATTCGATCGTTATAATTCTTATCCCACAGATGATCATAAAAACTGTAAAGGGTTTGTTTTACATGAACATAGCGTATGTTATTAAGTTCCTCAGGAACCATGATTTTTTCAGGATCACTATTATTTTCCGTTCCTAATATAGTATCTGATACTGCATAAGCCTGTACAAAGTGAAATTTTTCATCCGGCCCGGTAATGGGGGGCATCACGATATAATATAATAAAGCTGTAAGGAAAAAAAGTCCTCCTATTGCTATTTCCAATGGGAAAATTTTGTTTATCCAATGATATAACATTGCATACCACAGCACAATACTCCCCAGCGCCACATACAACACATATATTTTTGCAAATCCCCGTGCTTGTCCATAAAACCGAAAACTCAATCTCTCCAATGAAATTGGTTCTGTATTGCATGAAACATAATATGTTTCATGCATATTTACGTGAATAGTGTTCTCCATATTTTGTGTTACAATTTCAAAAAATCCATAACGCAATTCACATTCGGTGAACTTTTCGCTCCATATCTCATTCCCAATACCGTCCTTAAGTACAATCTGCAAATCAATTTTCTGGTCTGACAATAAGTTATCCGTGCCTTCATCATGAACCATAATTTCAAATCCGGTGATCTCTTCAAATGGAAATATCACTTTTCCATCTATTTCGGATGAAATAACATCTTCATATGCAACATTGTTCTTTACCTGTACATAATAATTCACAAAGGAAAAAAGAAGCAGAAGAAACCAGATTCCTACTCTTATCCCCCAATAGCGTAATTGCCTACATCTTATCTTCTCACTCATCTTCCACCTACAAGTAATGCCATAAGCCAATACCATAAAGAGCAATAGGTAATACAGCAACTCCTATATCTGACAATATTCGTAATATCCATACCCATCTCGGTATAGACTCTCCATACTGCTGTATCATCTTACTTTTCACAAACAATGGATTATTTATAATTGCAAAAACAATGATTCCAGCCATAAAGACAGAATTCCCAATATCTATCAGATATCCCTGCGAACCTTCTGATCCTGTAAGCGTGGTATATATGGTCATTACCGTAACCGGCAGAAATGAGGGCATCTCTCCCAGTATTTTGGGCCAGAACATTCCATATACCAAAGCACTGCCAAAGCACCATGGAAATATAAACACCTGTGCAAGTAACATTCCCCAGGTAAGGATCATCTCTGTAATCGTATTAGCAAACGCAATTTCAATATTCTGACCTATTATTATAACTATAAAAGGCATCATTACCAAGATCCAGTATGGATGTGAAAAGCAGCATACAAACAAAATGGCATATGTTATAAAGCATATATAAATTCCCCACTGTTTGCATTTGCCTTCATCTTCAATATGTACAATGTAACACCCCAAATATAAAATCATCCATCCGACAATAGGCAGAGCAACCCGTCCTAACGCCATTCCGGTTTCATAACTAAATACGTAAATCCATGCTAAATTGCTCAGATTTGTAGACTTAATACTATTTACTATACTCCATGACACATTATTGCTAATCCCCGCCTCAACCGCACATGGAATCAGAAATCGAAAAACCAAAATAGGAAGTATACTCAAAAACATATATTCCACAATCTTTAGCACTCGTTTTTCTTTCAATAGTATCAAGGGTAAATAAATCAAAAGAGAAAAAAACTTGAGAGGGATTGAACACATAAAGCACATAACAAATTTCTTCATATCACCCTTAAAATAATAATCCAATCCCACAATTGCAAAAAACAGTGCAATAATATCATAGGCACACATCACTACTACAGATGATATAAAAAAATTAGATGTCAGAAATAACAGGCACACAAGTTCCGCCCGATCCTTTGTCATATCTAATGTTCTGCAGAGTCTGTAGAGTGCCTTATTGACCAGTATAACAGATACTAATAAGAGTGTCTTTCCCCATGCCAGACACCAAAAAGAAGTAAATATGTCCACCTTGGCAAAATGCTCTAATAACCATAAGGGAAAATTCCAGATAGCAAATATAATATAAATCGGGAAGTCATATACCGCCTGTACTTCTTTCGTATACGCTGTGGGATTCATTATCCATCGTCCGCCATAAAATGCTCTGATCTGTCCACTGAACACATAATCCCAAAGACTGATTCCCACTCTCATTGTTTCTAAGATGTCATTATAAATAAAACTGTAAAAAAAGATCAGCCCCGTTAATGCTCCTAAAGCAACCAGTAAAAATCTTCTACGCTGTTCCTTTTCATTCCACATCCGAAGAAGTGTTTCCTTCATTTTCAGCATCCTCCATATTTATTGTCTTACCAATAATCACTCTCGGCTTCTTCCCAACACGTTCGTTAATACTAAGTATATACTCTCCCAACACTCCAATAAAAAACAATTGAACCGCACCCAGAAAGAATACTCCTACCATAATAGAGGCTAATCCTAGTGGATAGGTGTCCCAGAATAGAATTTTCCGAACAAATACATAAATCGTGAGCAATATGCATATCATTCCCACAAATAATCCGATAAAGGTTGCAAAACGCATCAGAAGCTTCGTTGATGACGTAATTCCATGCATGGCAAAATCGTAATTCTTCATAAAATTAAAATTACTCTTTCGATTTCCTGCAGAATGATCATATGGTACGATACATAAATTCATACCATACTCGCTCAATACGGTTTTAAAAAAAGGTTTTGTTTCTTCAATCTGATTCAGCACATTAAGGAATTCTCTATCATATAGTCCAAAACCGTTCACCATATCAATCTGCTTGGTATCTGCAAACGTGTCAATAAACCAGTAATATAATTTTCTTAGGCCATAAAGAAATTTATTTTCATTACTCTTTCTCTTCTGCCCTACAATACATTTATACCCAGCTTCCCATTTTCTAACAAACTGAGGTAACATTTCCGGTGGATCCTGCAAATCTCCAAATATCATAAAAGCACAATCACCCGAGGCATATTGAAAGGCTTGAAAAACATTTCTGTCAAATCCAAAATTTCTTGCATTAAACACTGCTTTCACTTTTAAATCATCGACACACAATTTTTCAATCTCTGATCTCGTATTATCCTTAGAATAATCATCCACATAAATAATTTCATAATCATAATAAGATAACTCGGTTGAAAATATCTTTTTGAGTCTTGAATACATCTCAAATACGCTTTTTTCTTCGTTATAACACGGAATAATTACACTGATCTTCTTCATTTTCTATCAACTCTGCATATATTTATTTCTTAATTTTATCTTTGATCCATTTCTTAGCCATCAGCAATGACCGTTTAACATAGATTGATACCCTTAAAAGTATTTTCTCCTTAAATTCCATAGAAAAAGCAACTGTATGCGATACGGCATCTATAATATCATGTGCATACCTCTCTCCCCGGAACATGGCAATCTTCTCATCATTTGCAAGAAGTTTTCCGGCTGCTTCCAGATAGCCATTATAGCATTCCTGTGTCATATGCTCAAGGTGGTTTGCCAATTCATCATACGAATTAAACTTATAAAAATCAATAAAACACTCTTCCGGTATATAATCTGTAATATTCCCTGCACCTGCATAAACAGGTACAATTTGTGCATTAAGGCAGTCCCATATTTTTTCGGTGATATAATTTTTCTTGGTTCTGGTATTTTCAAAACAGATTGCGAACCGGTAGTTATGGAAAATCTGTTTTTTGTCTTTAACAGTCCCTCTGTAGCAGGGATGATTCGTATTCTCCCACCCCACGCCATAAAAGTCGAATTCATCCGGATAATACGTTTCAAAATAATTATAAGCATTCTCGCGTTCCGTGTATAATTCATCTTTCCAGTTTGATTTCTTATTAGCAGAAATTGCCGTAATCAACTTTCTTTCCCCATATGGTATACAACAGGGGCAAAAATCAAAATAATACGGAATAACGCGCAAAAAAATTCTCTTATTATCTATCCAATCCGGATTCCACGTAAGAATATATGGAAAATACCGTTTCAGTTTGCCAAATCCCTTCGGCGTATTAAGTTCCACAACTGTCGGAGGCTCTGCATTGCAATATACCATTCGGTTTTCTAATCCAAGCTTAGCAAGCTTGCTCACCCAGTTCCAGTCCAATACATAAAACAGGAAAAAATCCACCTGTGTCAAATCATCAAATAAGTCAATCGTATGAATCACATGACCTAATCGCTTAAACTCCTCCTGCATAAGATAAGCAGTAGTTGGTGTCGGTACTCTGCTCCCATTCTCTCCAGACATATAGAAGATACCATCATTTAATTCATTTTCACTCCATGGAATTAATGCAAAATTCATAGTCGACTCCCTATTGCGTGCAATGTATTTTTCGATAAATAATCAGATACAACGAAAGTGGCATATAAATCATCATTACAGCTCGGATCTTATTTCCCAGTGTTACCGTTTTTAAATATGAAGCTTTATACTTCATTACGTATTTTTTATATTGTCTGGGGATACTGGAATCGGTGTTTCCTGAATCCAAATATCTTCTAAGCATGTTCAATGCTTTTGTTACCAGAAAAGTCTCTAGCATTGTATCAATTTCCTCTGACTCTTCATGCGGATACTTCAGCATTTTTTCTACACCATAGATAGAAGTCATAAACTTTTCATTATAATTTAAACGAGTGCTACTTGTAGTCCTTAATAATACGTTCCATATACTAATATCATGATAAATCATGCCTTTTACATGATTAAGGTAACAGAATACAAAAAGTCCATCTTCACCAAAAAGAACTTCTTTATCAAATTGCAAGTGATTGGATCTGATAATTTCAAGTGAAAATAATTTATATGATGCACTGGCATTTTTATAACATTCTGTATTTGTATTCATTAATGCATTATGTCTGGTCAAAATTGTGATGATATCCTCTTTACAAATACTATTTGTAATATCTGGACACTGATTTTCTTCATTTACAAAGGTCGATCTGGCTCCAATCAAATAATCCGGATATAACTTAAAGCTCTCTAATAAAATCTCTATTGCATCATAATTCAGCCAGTCATCCGAATCCAAAAACAGCTGCTTGTCCTGTTGCAATTTCAATTCCTTTATTTCTGGCATCTGATACTCCGGCATGTATCTTCTTTTCCAGTCGAATTCTGGTGTCTTTCAACCTATACTGCTCAACCACCTCGCAGGTAGCATCTGTAGACCCATCGTCAATAATAAGTATTTCAATATTAGTGTAGGTTTGCCCAATACAGGATTCTATAGCTTGGGAAATATATTTTTCAACATTCCACGCAGGAATAATAATAGATACCAGTATATTTTCTTCTTGCATCAATCATTCCTCACAATAAATAAGTATCCTTACAAAATATCTTCTTTTGAACGAAGAACAACATTTCCATCAGTGACCTCATAAATTTTATCTGCATTCTGAATAGTGGTCAAACGATGTGCGATAATTACCATAGTTTTATATCCTTTGAGACTATCTATCGCTTCCATAACAGCTGTCTCCGTTTCTGTATCAAGTGCCGATGTGGCTTCATCCAGTACAAGCACCTCCGGATTACAATACAATGCTCTGGCAATACCAATCCTCTGTCTCTGACCTCCCGATAGCCTTACTCCCCTATCTCCCACAAAGGTCTCAAGTCCCTGTTCAAGGGTCTGTATGAAATCATAAAGCTGTGCTTTTTTCAATGCTTCAACAACCGCCTGTTCATCAATATCTTCTTCCTTAATTCCGAATGCAACATTATTACGAATAGTATCATCAGAAAGATATATTGTCTGGGGAATATATCCCAACATACGATGCCATGAATTCATGTTTTCATAGATATTCTTCCCATCTACCCGAATACTTCCCTGCTGAGGAATAAGCAATCCCAGAAAGACATCTGCAAGCGTTGTTTTTCCAGCTCCCGAACTTCCAATCAACGCAACAGTTTCCCCTTTGCGTATGGTAAGACTGATATTGTTTAATACTTTTTTATCAGTACCCTCATATGCGTAAGAAACATTCAACAATTCTATCGAATTATTGAAATTCCACTTTTCAACCACAGAAATATCATTTTCTTTCGGAATAAAATTCTCAATTTCTTTCAAGTCCTTATATATCAAATCCAACGATGGAATGCTATACATAATATTATTAATATATGCACTGATCTTTCCAACCGATGGAAGCAATCGGAATGCAGCCACCGCAAAAGCTGACATCTGAACAACAAAAGCATTAAGATCCCTTCGTCCCCAAAGCAGTTTGCCAATAACTGCTATAATCATACCAATAATGCATACTGTTTCCAGAATATATTTAGGAATTGCCGCAAGCATCTCATTATTTTTTGCACCTTTAATAAGCTTTTTATATACCGTTTTGTAAGAATCCACAAAAAACTTTTCCCGATTTAATACCTTTACTTCTTTAATCCCTCCAAGAGACTGATTAATCCATTGATAAAGCTGTGCATTATAAGCTTCATTCTGTGCTCCTATTTTTTTTGAAAATTTCTTAGAAATCCAAAAGAAAAGTCCAATGCATATCACAACAAGACCTATAATAACCATAGAAATTGTGGGACTTACATAAATCAGATATATCCCAAGACATATAACCACCGCCACTTCAGCCAAAACCTGTAATGAACTATTGATAAGCTGCATAAACTGATTTGCATCATATTGCAGACTTCTCTGCAATTCTGAAATATTCTTATTTAAATGAAATGTGTAGGGTTCTGCCATATAGGTGCTTAACAGCTTTGTTGCCAGATGCATTCTGGTGGTATATGAGAACTTCAGCATACAATTTTGCTGAAAGGTCAGGTAAAGATTCTTAAACAAATACACAGCACAAATCAATATCCCGAGAGCAATAAGAAAATGATCCGTTGAGGAAAATCCAAATAATTCATAAAAATACCGATACTTCTTTTGTTCCATGATGCTCTCCGGCTTCATTAAAATATCAATAAAGGGCAAAAATACTGACACTCCAAGCAATTCAATAAAACTTCCAATCAAAATCACCAAGAAAACAAATGCAAGATGAATTTTCTCCTTTTTTGTAAATATATAGTTCAGTTTTTTAATCATTCTTACTTCTTCCTAACTCTCAATTTTAATAAACCAATCACAGATTGTATTATCTACCTCATGATTATTCAACCACCTTGTTGGGGAAACAACGACCCTTTCCTCTTTTGAATCAAGCCACGCCCCCCACCAGCTAAAGGTACTGTTTGCAATGATATGTCCTTTACATTGACTCATCAGAAACATGTCCGCATAATTCGGATCTGTCTTTTGATGTTCTACAACGGTCATTCCATCCTGATATAAATTCTGTTTTACCCACTGTGGGTCATCCGTAAAAAAATAAAATTCTGGATCCTGCATATGTTCCTGCATATACCGGATCGCTCTCTGATAATAATCCACAGTACAGATTCCGTTATAAATCCTGCTGTTTACCGGATCCAGATAATCTCCACGCCGGACATGAATGCTCACAGAATTTTCCGTCCACATTTTCTGTAATAATTCCGGATATTGCTTCGTAAGTAATTTAGGGAACCGGAAATCCTCCAGAATCTGTTTCCTTATATCCTTAAAATATAATTCATTCTGCCAATAACCGCTTAAATAAACATCATCCATTTCCAATACTGCATTTTGGAATCCTGCATCCAGATCTTCTGCGTATAAATGCGTATGGCGGTTCACCCTTGTTGTAAATGCCTTTTCCAGTCTGGAAGCATCACTTGTATATCCCTTTAAACGGCAGATTTCCGATTTGGAAGCAATCTCCAGGGGAAGCTTGAATATACCAAGTTCGAATTTTCTTAGTGTCTGCTTCGTATGATAAAAAGCCAAATCCAGTTTTACATCTTTTCCTGACAACTGCAATTTCCGGTACAGGGCATATTGAAACATCTGATTGCCCAGTCCACCGGTCACTTCGACAATAATCATAGCTCTATCCTATCTTAATCAGATCTCCCAGCTTCTTTTCAAAGCTTTCATGCTCGAATTTCCCGAAACCACCCTCCTGATAAAAGGTGATTTCGCCAAAATAAATTCTCCCTTCAATCGAATAAAAATCGATTCTTACACTGGGAATACCTGCAGACAACCTGCCTGCGAGTTGAAGCATTTTCTCCAATCCTTCCGGTTTAAGGATCTGCACCTCCGGATTATTGGGATATTCAAATCGTTCATTAATATACTTCCAGTCTGTTGTATACAGATTTCTTTCATGCTTCGTAAATCTTCCAAAGTCTACCTGAATTAATGCCGGTTTTCCATCAAAGCAGTAAATCTTATAGTCCTTCAATTCTGTATGGGACTCATCCACCATATACTGTTCAGCAATAATTCTTGGCTTGATGTCCTTATAAGGCCATTCACGGCTTGCCCAGAAATAATTCGTATTCATACAGGAGGCAAGCTTCTTCTTCGCCTGTTCTCTGTCAAAATGCTGCCTGTCTTTGCAGATGACAACACTTGCAGAGTCATGGGTGCATTTCAGTACAAACTGATCCGGAAGTGTATCAAACGGAATCTCTTCTACCGAATTCCACACGCCTAATAAAGGAATCAGATACTCCTCTCCGATCCGTTCCTTTACAAACCGGCAGACCTCATATTTATCTGCCATATCTGTATATTCCGGTCTGCGCTGATAAAGCTTTAACCAGTTCAGCTTTTCATTAAACAGAACCGGATGCTTTAAATGAAGCTTTTTTCCCAGTTTTACATAATACATCATCTGAATATATAATTTGTCCGGAAGCTGCTTATTAAATACAAAGCAGATTTTGCGACAGATTCTCCGTCCAATGCTCATACCATCTTTCATATCAGGACACTTTCTCCCTTATTGTTCGGAACACTTCTCCTACAAATAGTACCACATTCCCGGGTAGATATCCACAGATTTTCGGGAATCGGCAGATACACTTCCAATCCTTATTACGGATCACCCAGGTATACAGCAGTTTTTTAAGGGTTCTTTCCAATACTTTGCTGTCATAAACTCCTGCTTTTTCATTTGCTGTTACCAATTTCTGTAACAGGGCAGAAGCCTCGAGAAATTCTTCAAAATTCTCAGGTTTCCTCTCATATACCCAGTCATGATATACCTGCTGTTCTTCTCCGGATAATGTGATTTTCAACTGTTCGAGCTGCTTTTGACGCACCCGGTCTGCATTGGTAACCTGATTGCCGTTTGCCGTATTTGAAATTTGTTTTTTATGCACACGGTAATGTAACAGAATTTCCGGCACCATTCCAATTTCATGAGCCCTGGCCACTCTTACAGCGAACTCATAATCCTGTGCCGTGCGAAAGGTTTCATCATAAAAGAATCCCTCTTCGATTAATTCTCTCCGCATCATAAATCCGGGATGGGCAAACACCGGACGGATCAGCATTCTGCACCGCAATACTTCCGAACTTCCCTGAATCCGGTTCACCAGATGGGATTCCCCAAAGTTCTGCGCATGACAACTGACCAGATAAACGGCAAGGTGTTCTTCTAAAAAGGCCACCTGCCTTTCAAAACGCGTCTGTTCTGAAATATCATCCCCATCCATCCGGGCAATATATTTTCCTTTCGCAATACGCAGTCCTTTATTGAGGTTTTTTGTAAGTCCACAGTTTTCTTCATTACAGATCAGTTGAATCCGTGAATCCTGAAAAGCACGGATCTTTTCTACCGTATGATCCGAGGAACAGTCATCATAAATAATCAGTTCAAAATCCTCGAGTGTCTGATTCAGAATGCTTTGCAGGGATTCTTCAATATATAATTCATCATTATAAGTGGACATAATCACACTGATTAATGGCTGATTCAAAGTTTCTTCCTCTCTCTTATCACTACAGTTTCACTTTGGCACGAATCCTCACTAACCATAAGACACTGCGGTATTGTTTTCCCAATATCATTTGAAGCAGCAGCTTTTGCTGCCTTGGAAGCTGTGCCTCTTTTAACACTTCCAGCTTATTCCTTACTTCCGTCTGTTGGCAGACAGCCTTTATAAAAGAAAGCTCCTGTCTGGGATCCGTCTGTTCATAATACCGGATTCCCTGACGCAGATAAGCCATCAGATTTACCCATAGATACATTGCACGTCTTACGCGAGTTTCCGGTTCAAGCTTCATGCGGACTGCCCATTCATCCAAAGTCTTTCCAAAGGAAATCGTCTGCTTAAGACGTTCCTCATGAAAGGCCTGGGAAAAGGAATTCGGATTCTGACAGTAATGATAATAAATCTTCGATGTTGTCACTGCTTTCTTTGCATATTCACAGAACCGGAGGCTGAATATAGTATCCTCGCTCAAATACTCCCGTTCTGAAGGAAAGCAGATGCTATGTTCTTCCACAATACTTCTCCTGAAGATGGTCATACAGGAGGAAAAACCTCTCAGTTCATCCTTCTCCGGCTGATCTCCAAAATAATGGGGGACAAATTCTTTTCGAAATGCTTCCCCCACATATTCTCTGTCTGTGATATGCGGAATACACACCACCTGACGCTCCTGTGTCTCTATCTGGTATCCATAACAGCACAGGTCTGCTTGTGTATGCTCCATAAGTTCAAAAAGATCCCTGCAGGTGTCCGGATCGTAATAATCATCCGAATCAAGAAAAACCACATACGTTCCTGTAGCTTTCTGCAGTCCCAGGTTTCTTGCAATCCCCTGTCCTTCATTTTCCTTATGATATACGGAAATTCTCAGGTCTGTTCCTGCCAGTTCATCACATAATTCCCCACTCCGGTCCGTTGATCCATCATCAATCAAGAGAATTTCAATTCCTGCTAAGGATTGCCTGATCAGGGAATCCACGCATCGCTTCAGATAATTTTCCACATTATAAACCGGTATAATTATCGACACCTTACTTTTTCTGTCAGTCATAAGTTCTTTTCATCCATTGATCCAGCACTCTTTGAATATGATGTGCCATAATCTTCTCATTATAACGCTTCTCTACAGCCTGCTGTGCCGTCTTTCCTATCCGTTCCCGAAGCTCTTCGCTGTTAAGAAGACGCTCCATCTGCTTTTTTAACTGTGAAACATTCTCCGGCTGATATAGAAGAAAATGATCTTCTCCTTTATATGCTTCTATACTATAGACATCTGCCACAATAACTGCCTTACCCATCGCCATCTGCTGCAGGAGTGTCATCTGTCCATAGGAATAATTAAACTGCTGCAGGGGAAGAATACAGAACAGCGCCCCTTCGATCTGCCTCTTAAACTCCTCTACCGGAACAGCTCCCCACACTTCAATATTGGGGTTTTCTGTCTTCAGATCCGCATTTCCGATCAACCGAAGCTTTACCTGCGTATCCAGTTGATCATATGCTTTTATCAACGTATCCCAGTCCCGCTTATAATAACCGGCACAAAGAATATAATTTTCTGTCTGCTCCGGATTGGATTTCCTGTCATCGTGATGATCCGGTATGTCCTTCTGAAAGAACTCAGAATCCGTTCCAAATGTAATAAACTGTGCCCTGTCAAGCAGCCAGGGATGGCACTTCTCATAATAAGTTCTCTGATGTGGTGTATGATAAATGACCCCATCCAGCGCCTTACTGGCATACTGCATCAACGAAAGACTCCTGCCGCTTTCCCGGGCACTGTTAAATGCCCCGATATCAAATACAATATGTCGGTAATTTCCTTTCCCAAACAGCCGTCTCCATAAGCAAAGCACGATCCCGCTCTGCATTCCATGAGAAAGCACCAGATCATATTGCTTCAATTTAGGAAGTACCCGTAATGTCTGCCAGATATAGAAGCGCAGCTTATTCTTTTCAAATTTTTCAAGGAAAGTAAAAGACCGGATATCTACGACCTCCACCTGATACTCCTCTCCCTGCCCATTTTCAAAATACCGAAAGAACCAGTACGGTTTCCCTTCTACTACATAATCCGGCGGCTGCTTGTCACAGGGAATATCCTTCACGTATTCAACTTTCCAGTTTACCAGCATTAAAATTCTCATTGTTGTTCCAAATCTTTTTTCATATATGCATTCTCGGAGAGAGAATATTTTCCACCCTTTAAAAACTTATGCCTGATTACCCACCAGCCGGGCACCCAGATATATTTATGCATCGCCGGCGAAGCGCTTCCTATCATCCAGCAGTTTCGCTCGCACTTCTTCGTGCATTCCCGCACCTGTTTTGCCTGATCGGAGTGCCATAGCTCATCCCATGTCTGATTACGGAGATTTCCCATAACTGCCTTCTGCGCCATGCCGTTACAGGGAATGACATCACAGAATGGATCAATAAAGAACGCATTCTTCGACATATCGCACGGAAGCAGACGTTTATTACCATAGATGTAATTAATCAGTCCATGATTAAAATATGCCCGGAACCATTTCTTAGGAGAATTGCTCTGTAACAATTCATTAATCAGCTTCTCAAAATTCCGGGCAACCTTTAATTTATTATCAATCCTGTTATCGGTCTTACGGAAATAAAACGAATTATGAAGCGTTGCCGTTGCAAATTCCATTCCCATATCATTCGCAACATGGTAAAGCGGCACCAGATCCTCACAGTTCATGTCCTGAACCGTCATACCGAATCCCACATCCGGATGTCCCATTTCAACCAGTGTTTTCAACGTATTATACCCTCGGTTAAACCCATCCGGAATGCCACGGATCTTATCATTTGTCTCCTGCAATCCTTCAATACTGATACGGATTCCTACCTTGGGGAATTCCTTACAGAGTGCGATAATACGATCCGTGAAATATCCATTCGTAGATATAACAATTCGATTACTCTTCTTGTAAAGTTCTCTTACAATATCCGGAATATCCTGCCGTACAAACGGTTCTCCACCTGTAATATTGGTAAATGCCATCTCCGGAAGCTTCTTAATATCTTCCAGCGTAATTTCTTCACCTGGCTTGGTAGGATCCTTAAAGCAGTCACACATATTACATCTTGCATTACACCGGTAAGTCACAATTACCGTTCCGTATAAGGTTCTCTTTGCCATATTATCTACACTCCTCATAAATTTTCATCAATTGTTCTGTATATTCTTCCACACCCATATAACTTTGTTGTAAACACCCATGACTCAGTCTTCGAACAACTGCCTCATCATTCCAAAGCCTATTAACACATTTTAATAAAGAATCAACATTTCCCGGTTCAAAAAGGACACCGCTTACCCCATTATTAATCAGTTCCGGAGTTCCTCCAAGATCAGTTGCTATAACAGGCGTTCCACACATCTGTGCTTCCAAGACACTAAATGGACAGTTCTCATAACATTCTGATGGAAATATTACAAACTGTGCTTCACGAATAACCTGTGATAAATTCTCTGATTTCAAGAATCCAAGCTCCTCTGCATTTTCCAACTGACAGACCTGTTCTTTTAATGGTCCACTTCCAGCAAATTTATAATGAATATGCGGCGTTCTTTTACATACCTCAATCAATGTATTTACACCTTTTTCCGGACTGTATCTGCCAAAATATAATACGTACTTCTCCTCCACAGCATTTACTTCTTTTTTCTCTGCATTTACCATACTCACAAAATTATGAAGTACCTTGGTTCTACCTTTTAAATCTGCATTATAATCCAGGCATTCTTTAATAAACTTGCTTGGACACACAATATGATCAATTTTACGATAGGTATGTTTATGTTTGTAATACGCTGCTTCAACACTTCCCAGCAGACTTTTTACTGTCGATCCATGAATGCACTTATGTTTCACACACTGCCATGTATCTTTTTCCAGACACTCCTGACATTTCACGCCACTCAAGAACTGTTGCATAAGATGATTTGGACAGACAAGCTGACTATCATGTGCTGTATATATTAAATTGATTTTTTTATTTTTTCCTTTCTCCCAGTCGCACACAGCCTCGATCACCGAAGGGGTAAGCTGGAAGTTGATATTATTCAGATGTACCACATCCGGTTCAAAATCATTAAGTACCATCTGCATCTTCCGGTATGCTTCTTTGGAATAGATAATCCGGAAGGGGTAAAGGAGTTTCTGTAATTTACCGGTATGGAAGTCCATATTGGAGGTATAAGCTTCCGCATGATTCCCAACAATCCTTCCTTCGTGTTCCATTCCAAAATATTGTACTTCGTGTCCCTGACGCTGTAATTCTTCTCCGAGCTTAAATATATAGGTTTCAGAGCCTCCATTCGGATAGAGGAATTTATTTACCATTAATATCTTCACAACCATAAACCTCCATGGTCTGTCGTACAACCTCATCCCAGTTGTATTTCGTGCAGATAAAGTCTGACGCATTCTTTCGATATTCCGCATGAATTTCCGGATGTTCAATCAACATGGAAAGCTTGCTGCACAGATCCTTAGCATCTCCCTTTCGAAAGCTTATCGCTTTATCCTCAATAACCTCGGTGTTCTCCGGAATATCACTAACCACACAGCAGTTGCCATAGCTCATCGCCTCCAGCAGGCTGATTGCCATTCCTTCTACATCACTCGGAAGCACGAAGCAGTATGCATTGGAATATAACTCTTCCAGTTGTCTTCCCTGTACAAAATGTGTGAAAACCACGCGGTCATCCCCCGCTGCCATCTCCATTACCTGATGCATATATTCACCAGAATGACTGCTGCCTCCGGCAATCACCAGCTTCATATCCGTGTCAATATCACGAAAAGCTTCCAGCAGGTAATGAACCCCCTTCTCCGGAACGATTCTTGCAAGGAATAAAATATACTTATCCTTCTGAAGTCCCCATTTTTCAGTGATTTCTTTCGCTTCTACCAACCGGGGACGTTCAATTCCATTGGGGATAAATATCGTTTTCCTTCCATAGGTCTCTTCAAAATATTGCTGCACATTCCTGGACAGAACAATTATTTTCTCAGCCTTCTCTACCGCCATCCGCTCTCCAAATTTCAGCACCCTTGATGCAAAGTTTCCCCATTTGGATCTCTGCCAGTCAAGTCCATGAATTGTTACAATAAGTCTCTTATGAAACAAATGGGGCAGCCATAGCATCGCACATGGTCCCTCTGCGTGATAGTGATACACATCATAGTGTGTAAACAGGGACCGGATACTTGCTAAAAATGCATACACAATTGCATTCAATTTTCCATTCTGGAACGTTGGAATCGTAATAATCCGGATTCCCTTATAAATCTTATTGTGTTTTGTATCAAATTCTCGTCCCGATACATGGTATCCGGAACGGTTATAGGCATCTACATAAACTCCCTGTGAAACCAGGCGTTCTGAAATCTGTTCCACAACAATCTCAACGCCTCCTTCTCTCGAGGGAATTCTTTTATGACCAATCTGCGCTACATGAAAAGTGGTCTTCCGCGCTTTTTTCTTTTCAGAATGGTTTTCTTTTATCGTTTTCACAACAAATGTGAAATTCGTACTGATATATCGCTTAAACAGACGCTTTGGATCCTGTGACAAACGGAACAGCCATTCCAGGCAGCCTTCCTGCATCCATCGTGGTGCCCGTTTAATCGTTCCGGCATGGAAATCAAAGCCGGCTCCCACGCCAAGCATCACTCCATTCACTTTTCCTTTATGTGCAGCCATCCAGTTTTCCTGCTTTGGAGCTCCCAGACCAACCCAGATAAAGTCCGCCCCGGATTCATTGATTCTCGCAACAACCCCTGCATCTTCTTCCTCGCTTAAAGGGCGGAACGGAGGAGATTCCATCCCGACTATCTTAAGCTTGGGGAATCGTTTCAACAGATTCTCCCGTAATTTTGTAAGCGTTTCTTCTCTGCTTCCATAAAAATAGTGGGTATATCCCTTCTCCTCAGATACCCGGAACATCTCAATCATCAGATCCGGTCCCGGTACACGTCCGGCATTATGATAGCCACGAATTCTGCTGACAAGGGATAAGGGCTTCCCATCAGGGAGTGCCATAGCAGCTCCATTCTGAACATTACGATATTGTTCATCACGGCTCGACATAACGGTAGTGTGCACATTCGAAATACAGATATACTGTCCCCGGAGATCATTCAGATGCTCTTCCAGATAAGAAACGGTTCTCTGCATATCTGTCACATTAATATTCGTATTTAAAATTGTACAATAAGTCAGCTTTTCCTGCATCTGACATCTCCTGAGTCCGGTTTAATTCTATTAGTATACCACAAAATGATACAAAAGAGAAATTCCAATAGCAAAGGAACTCCCACCATTATAGAAAGTATTCCCCGAACTCTTTCAAGCAATAACATATTTCCATCAAATCCATAATAATTCAGTTCTTCGGAACGCATTCCATAGATTACCGCTCCGTTCTCCTGCTGTACCTTCTGAAATGTCTCTCCATCCCCTTTTACATAATCGCAGTGATCGGTATACACATAGATCTTCTGCGGTACTTTTATGCAGGTAATTCCAATGCTAAGACCTATACCTGCTGCCAGAATTCCAATAAGTACAAGCCATTTCCTCATCTCATGAAGTTTGGTAAAGAAAGCCTTTTTGTGCATCTGCCACTTTTCCGTGTCTATCACGGTTAAGGTAAGCTCCTTCTGTCCCCATGGCAGGATCTGCAGCTTCCGATTGATCCATCGGTATGTTTCATCAGGCTTTCTTCCATTTTGTTTCACATCCTGACATTTCATCTTCTCGCATTCAGAAAGCTTCTTATATAACAAATTTCCTGCAAAAACAAGGATCAGATTTTTGAAAGACAGATTGAACAAATACGGCTCTGTAATACCCGCAATTAACATTCCAATAATAATTGCCAGTTCTGCCTTTTTATTTTCTTTTGTAAAGCGCCATATGGTATAAACAAACAATGCGGATACACACAAAAAAAGAATAATTCCATAATAGTATAGCAAATACAGATAAGAGCAATCCATACTAAGTGTTGCTCCTTCCGGTGACCATACTCTGGTTCCAAATAATGCAGACCTGAAATTCGTCAGATAATAATTCCAGATGTTCATTCTGGTATTCAAAACCTTATTCAGCAAATCAAACAATTTTCCCTTAAAAAATAATGGTGGAATAATCGATACCAGTACACAGCCCGGATAAACGCACTGAATCAGAATTCTTTCCAGCATATTAAGCTTCTCTCTTGCGCTCAGGTAAAGGTTAAAAGCCAGATATACCGTAACCAGTGCAAATCCTGTAATACTTACCGAATACAAAAATACAAACAGATTCATGCCAAACAACAGACAAGATGCCACGAACAGCTTACGCTTCTTCATCGGAAACAGATATAAAAGGAGTGCCATCCAGATAAAATAGGAAATATGAAAAACATTAGGATGTGGAAATCCCATACTATAACGAAGCAGGAATCCAAGACCGAATTTATTATGTGCCAGGATACAGGCATCCGTCACATCCGCTATATGAAACAGGAACATTCCATAAAATGTAACTGTCCATATTACAAAAGCAAACTGCAGCAGCCGTTTTACCGGAATATTCTTCATTCCCAGTATGGTAAGTACGGTAATAATAACCGCTTTTTCACCGGTTGTACGATATGCAAGGAAGCTGATCAGGGTAAATAAGACGATGATTCCCCATTCCTTCAGCGTATAATCCGTCAGCAAAAGCTTACAGCCAAGAAAAAGGACTGCCAGTACTAAACAAATGTTAAATAAAGGCATTCCCTCATATAGCCCGATTCCCTTTGCGATAAGAAGAATTCCAAAAAAACCAAAATATGCAATTTCCTGTAAATTTGTTTTCATTTTCATACGAATTAACTGTTCTTTTCTGTCCTTTTATTTCCTTTATTTTTTCCATTCAAAGCCATGCATAATTACTATCCATAAATGATAAATGCAGTTCTGGACAATTACTTCCTTATGCTCTCAACGGCCAAATGGTGCTCCCTCTGTGGAATCATCTGATACCAGTATATGCCGAGTAGAAAAAGCAGATAATTTCTGGCAATATACACAGAAATAAAATGCGCTTCTACAACGGTATAAATTGTGATCGAAAGAATCATGACAACAGCCATATAATCTTTCTTTTTAAAGCAGAAGTATAATAAATACAGCAGTAACAGTATAAAGATCACTGCTGGAATGATGCCATACCAATAAAACAGGCGTACCCAGCCGAGGTCAAAATAATACGTGGTGTCCGGCTTTGCAAAAATTCTCCAGGTCTGTAATGTACCATCACTAATTTCTGTACTGGCCAGTGTCAGTAATCTTCCTGTCAATAATTTATCTAAAAACACATAAATCTTCGCCTGCATTGAATCGTCCAGTCCCCAGTTATAGTCCAGTACGCGGTTGGCATTTGCAGCCCCAAGAACAGATACCAGAAAGCAGAAGGAATATCCCAGCATGGAAAGTCCTGTCACAATTTTGCTGCTGCGAAGCTTCGGCAGGTACTGGAACAAAGCAGCCGCAATAATGGAAAACAATGCAATTAATATGCCCGTAGCTGTTTTTGTAAATGCAAACAGCCCTACAGATCCCGCAGCAAGACACAGGTAAGTATACCATTGGATTTTATCTGCATATACATACATTCCGAGCAGCATTACCGCCCAGGACATACAATACAATGTATTGGGATGTCCCATTCCAAGTACGTAACGTGTATCCACTCCGCCCGCTTCGTACGCCTGCGTAAGAGCCACTTCTCCAAACAATCCGGTAATAGATGCCATGATGATCACCATGCAGCCGGCTAATGTTACCCAGAATAAAGTTTTCATCACCGGTTTCATATCCATCTCTTTGCAGGCAGCAATAAATACCACAAAGCGGATGATTTCATTCCGACCGGTTACATGATAGGAAATCACGCCCAATATACCGAAAAAAAAGATCACGAACCATTCCCTTCCGGAATAATGTGTCATCAGGAGTGCTGCACCGAACAAAAGAAAGGTGAGACGAAACAACATTCCTTCAACCGGATTTACAAATGTACTTTTATCAATGAGAACAATACTGATTTCTATAAGAAGTCCCAGATAAAAGCATAAATTTCTTATACTTGTCCTTAATTTTAAAATTTTGCTGTTATCACCACTCATTTAGATTTTCCTTTTCCTGCATGCATGAAATGAAATACCGCTTTCCCCAGGGATCAACGCATATCCATTCCTTCCACAGGTCTTTCATGACCTGTTCCTCAAACATCTGGCTGTTCTTCTGAATGGTAGGCCGGATCATAATCTTATCTGTCCGTGCATTTAACCTCGCTCCCCAGAAACTGAAGGTGGAGTTGGCACAGATATTTCCCTCACACCGGCTCATCAGATACATATCATAAAAGCTGTCATCTCCATGGTTAATATCCACAATGGTATATTCTTCCCCCTGATAATGCTCTCTCACATAAGCAACATCATCGGAGAAAATAAAGAAGTGAGGATCTTCAATCTTCTCCTTCATGTAGTCCAATGCAGATTCGTAATATTCCTCTGTGCAGATATTGCCAAACATTGCCGCATTCTCCGGTTGAAGGTAATCCCCCCTGCGAATATGCACACTCACTGCACGACTGCTTCGGATTCTCTCAAGAATCTCCTCATTAGCCATTCTCTTCTGTGCATCCGCAATCTCCGGAAACCGAATCAGCTTACGTAATTCCGGCAGAATATCTGCATAATATTTCTCGCAGGCAAAATATCCTGACAGGTACATCTGCCTGTAACTCAAAAGCTCCGGATCATACATCTGCTTTTCCTTATACCAGTGTACCGTCTGTGGAAGCAGCTTTCTACGCAGCTTACCTGCAAGCCCCCGTGAACCGGTTAATGCTGTTTTTTCTTTCTCAGTGCAGCATTCATATGGCAGATGGTCAAAGAAATTCAATTCGCACCGACGTTTTGTAGCCAAAATATCTTTTTTCATTGCCGGATTTATTTTATTCATTCTATTATGCTCTTTGATTTGTTCTTTGTTGTCCGGCTCCTGATCTGTATCCTCAAACTGTTCAAACCACGACAGATCAAGCTTTACCTCTGCTCCAAGGCTTTTAAATTTCTGATATAGTGCATACTGCTGGAGCTGGTTTCCCAGTCCTCCGGCAAGCTGTATGATAATCATGTTATATATTTCCTTCGTAACTGTTCAGTATCTTCACAGTTACGATGCAAAATCCATTCCAAATCGGCTTCGCCGATGGGATTTTGCATTACTGAATCATTTTCTTACAGTCTCAGCAGTAAATGCTTCGACCTGTACTGAATAGTTACTTTCCTTCTTTTTAATCTTCATTCATGACAAACAAGGATAATGCCGGTCCCAGTGACCATGGATAGCTTCCGTATACCTGTGGATACATGCAAAAACCCTGACATTCCGCCAATGCATTCGGAACTTCTCCATCTGTTACAATGCTCTGTAAGGCCTCCAGACCACGAAGCATTCTGGATTTATGAATGCCAATCAGCACCTTGGTATTGAGGGATCTTGAAATTGCATACAGAATCATTGCTGTCGCCGAGGTATCCACCGGGCCTTCCCTGGCCGGAAGCTGCCAGGTATACCATCCACCGGCAAGCTGATAGACCTCTACTTTATCCACCATACGGCGGTATGCCTGTTTCATTGCTTCATAGCTCGGCCTGCTTTCTTCTAACAGAGCCAGTGTCTCTGACATTCCGATCATCAGCCAGCCGACCGCTCTTCCCCAGCCAATCACTCCGTATTTCATGCCGCTTTCCAATTCGTAGCCATGGTAAGGCAATCCGGTCTTTTCATCCATACCATAGGCAATGAAGTTCGTAATCTGCGTCACAGCAAGATTTATTGCTGCATTGCTGTCATAGGTAACTCCATACTTGCAGAGAAACGGACAGACCATGCCAATCATGTCTGCAAATATGTAACCATTCTTCTGTGCCGGGCGGTAAATGAGACTCCCCATGTCATCGGTTTCATGCTGAAACAGGTATTGCACTACAGCATCAGCTGCCTGCTTATATTTCTCGTCCTTTGTCATCTGATGTAGTTCAATGAGTGCCAGCCCACTTAATGCATCATCCAGATAATACATTTTATAATTTCTGTGAATAAACCGGTCGCAATACTTCTTAAGAGCATCCTGTATCTCTCTTGCTTCTTCCGAATTCTGATGTGCATAATAATAGTCAATCAATGCTTTTGCAAGCAAACCATTGGGCCAGTTAAAACGGTCCTTCGGTGCTGCCTTTTGTCCCAATAACTGACGCATCATTCGTTTCACTTCGGATCCCATGCTTCTCCTTGGATAATGAAGCAGCTGCTCCTGTGCTTTTCTGACCATTTCTACCATAGGCTACTCTCCTTGTCCATATTTTTCCATCCACTCAGGTCGTGGAATCGATACAACGCTGTTCTTTTCATAAAAATCCGCTGTTACATAATTCGTCCATGCGCTTACATCCTCTGTAACCGGCATATGCATCAACGGACCCTGCTGATCATTGATCCCCGGAATAACAATATCCTCTTTTTGCGGATCAAGCAGCAGCCTTGTCTGCAAATCCATCTGTTCCTTATAATCAGAGGCCTGTCCACTACTGATATAATCATAACAGATATAATCGGTTGTCGTTTTTATTCCATGCCGGCATATGAAAGCTGCAATACCTAAAACCATCAGTCCCGGAACCACCAGACAGGCATGTGCCGCTGCCTGCTTATATTTTACAACCTCTTTCAGCTTTCCTGCCAGAATCAGCATAATGCCAAACAGAGTAATCAGCAATACCTGAAAATTGGTATTTCCAACTCCCTGTGACACTTCCACCCCTGCATACAATGCGGGAGCCTGCATGGCACAATAAAGGCAGATCAACAGGAAACAGCTAAGCAGCGGATACTTCTTTATGAAATGAAAGCTGCTTTTCCCATTCCTTAAATCATATTCCATATGGATCATGTTGATTGGCATAGCCTCCAGTATAATCAGAAACAGTACCAGCATTCCAATCAATACCAATGGCTGTTCCAATAAATAGGTACCTGCATCTTTAAAGCCCTGAACAAAGCACATCCCAATCGTACCAAACAGCTTTCCAGCGGATAGTCCAAAGGCTTCTCCTCCTCTTGCCTTATTTCCGGGAGCCAGCATACTGACAAGGAGTCCTGCCAGCTCTGTAGCGAGCGGAATACAAAGAAGGAATACTCTTTTATCTTTCTCATGGAAAAAGTGGTACATTCCATAATATACTGCAAAGAGAAATACCAGTAATGCTGCCTGATAGTTCGATCCACCAAGCAGGGTCATAAACAGTAAAATCCCAATAAAATAGCGCTTATCATAAGTTCTTCCCCATTTCAGAAGCCAGGCAAGGACAAGCTGGCACATCGTGAACGGAATCATATAATGGGCACAGCCATTAAACCAGTAAAGGGAAGACTTTTTGCCCGGTATAAACTGAATACTAATGAACAGGAATAAAATCGTAATCAGCCGGTAACTCCACTTGTCCATCTTGATATGATGTGTCAATATTTCCCGGAACAGATAAAACGTACTTCCAATCCATAAAAGAAGCATCAGTGGTGTCACAATAATGTATGCCTTATCATGAAACACCTCCGGCTGCAGCGTAAACAATGCAATGCTGAACCACGTTCCCTGCCAGCCATAATAGTACTGCCGTATCGTCTGACCAACAGCTTTGGCTACTTCAATCAGGGAATGTGTTGCTACCCAGGCAGGCCTTGTATACTTTCCATACCCATAGTCGTCTCCGGATGCCCGGTTTACTACCGTCAGATAAAGAATGGGAAACAATGACAATAAGAATGCAGCAAACGCACCGATTGCCAGCTTTTTTACCGACAGCCACCGGCTGAATTTATTCCATAATTGTACGAATTTTTCTTTTATCTTCATGCTTATACCTTATTTATATCATATTTCAACTGTTTCTTACGCATTTTGAAGCTATAAAAAAATATCTCATTCCCTATGATCTACGAATAAGCTTTCTTCTCACAATCCCCCACAGATACTGAAACTCCTGCGTTCTGCCGAACACAAGCAGAAATACCCCATTAAAGATCACGCAGACCACAACAAACATAAGCACAAAGGACAGAATGCTGATCTGTGGCATAAGCACTTTACGGATCCCATACAGGATTGCAAAGGTTCCGCCAAGTACTGTCAGGAACTTAGCTGAATCCAAAAAGTAATCCTTTGCCCGGATCTCAAAGCAGACACGATAAATAATAATGGGCTTCGTAATATTGGCAATGAGTCCGGAAACAATCGTTCCGATATACACTCCGGCAAGTCCGATCCGCTGTACCAGCACAATGGATACCACAAGATTCACCACTCCCTGAATAAGTGCGAGATATTTATCCTGTTCAAACACTCCTGCTGCCGTCTTGAAATTCGACAGCACGATCCGTTCTCCCTTAAAGTAATAGTCAATTAAAATACAGGTCACCGCTGCCACAGGGAGAACATTGGAAGGCCCCAACCACAGCCAGACAAGCGGTGTCAGCAGCAGTAAAAATCCCGTCGCCGAAAATCCATAGATCCAGCAGGCAAAAAAACGGTATACCTTAAAGATTTCATACTGCTTCTGCCGGCTCTCCGTTGCAATGAGATTACCAAAGCTCGATAAAACCGAATTGAAGATAATATTCACAAAGTTTGAAACTGAGGAAATTACCAGATTGTAGTTATCTACGATTCCGCTTAACGTTACGTTAATAAAACCGGAAATAATCATGGCATCCGTCTGAAGGCGCGCCACATCTCCCACCTTATGAAGGACAAGCGCTTTGGTTTTCTTAACAACCTCCCCGACCTCCTCTTTGGTAAGAGGCTTGATATCCTTTTCCTTCAGATAAGGATACATATTATTCAGATACCGGCTCACAAAAATCTTCTGCAAAAGTTCAACGGTCGCTGCCGTCAGCAGGTATGCATAGAAATTGCCTGTTGTCAAAATGACAATGATCTGTAGCGTCACCGTAATCATTTTGGTCACAGTAATGATATTGGTCTGGATATAATTCTTCTGCTCGGCATTCACCAGACTGTACTTATACGCCACAAAATAGGAACTCACCGTATTAAACAGGAAAATCAGATAATACAGTGTCAGATCCCGGAGTGTTACACCCTGCGGCTGTTTCACAAGATATGGCAGAAAGGGGACAATCACAAGTCCGATGCCTGCGACCACAAACCCAATGATCCGGTATGCCTTCTTATACAGAAGCATGTAGGACTTGATCTTCTCATAGTCCTTATGGATCACCGGCTTATACAAGCTGTAATTCAGTGCTGTACCAATTCCCAGCTCTGCCATGGACAATACCGACAATATACCGGTATATAAGGCGTTAACTCCATTCAGCGTCTGACCCAGATGCCGGATAAAGATCGTACGCAGAACAAACCCGAGCAGCTGAGTAGTCAGGTTACCGATGTATCCGAATATGATGTTTCTCGCTGCTGCTTTAACTCTTCCCATAAATGATTAATCTCTTCTCCTGTCCGGAGTGCCTGTTCCTGATAGTCCGGTATCTTCTTTTGCAGATGCTCCCGGATCGAATTCTCCTGTTCCATCAGCCACTGAAATTCACAAACCAGATCCTGTGGATCCTTGAGACTCTGTACCGGCAGTACATAATGCTCCTGACTTCCAAACAAATCCTGTGCAATTCCCGCCGCCTTAACAGAATAGCCAACTACCAGTGTCGGCACGCAGGTGGAATATGCGGCAATCGTTGCATGCGTCCGTGCTCCGACAAAGAAACGGCACTGACTGATATAACCCTTCAGTTCTTCACAGCTTCCATCCGGGATCTGTACCAATCGCTCTGTAGATTTATATTTTTCATAAAGCTCGGAAAGTGGCTTCCGGTCATCATTATTCTTCCACACCACATGTGGAATTAATGCGATCTGCATATCCGTGTGCTCAATAATCCATTCAATCAGTTCTTCATAGCACTTCATCGTAATTCCCGGTACGGACTCACTTTTCTGAATGAGCGGACTGACATTCACACCTACCGTATTGCCCTTCCAGAAGCCATCGGGCACTTTCTTCCTGACACATTCCAGGGTAAAGGCCGGGTCCGGTATCTGAACAATTCTGGGAAAATCGGATGTAATCTGTATATTTGATGTGCTTCGGATATTCAATATATTCCTGTTATTATTACTGTTATTGCTACTGTTATTGTTACTATTACTCTGTTCCCGTCTTTTTGCAAAGGCATCACACAAAGCCTCATAGGTCAGGGACTCCCTTGCAATAATCAGATGATAGCGGCTTAAATCCTCTAAAATCTGGTCTGCCTGTGCTCCCTGTCCACGCTTCAATAATTCCGGTTCAATAGAGCACCCTAATAAAACAGTCTTCGTTCCCTTCTTCGTAAAAGCAAGATTGGCAAGACGCAGGTCCGAAAGCATGCTGTCATAGCAATAGTTGTCTCCACCAATCGAAATGGCAAGCGGAGACATCGGCTGCTTAAAAATATCCCCATAACGGTAACGCAGAAAACTCGCTGCATCCTTCGTGATCATGCGGTAAGCATAATAAAAAAGATGTGCCAATTTATGATCCTCAAATCTGCGCTCCTGTTTGATTTCACATAGCTCCTTCAAAGTATACTGCCAATCCTCGTTCCCCCGATAGGATACCAGTACAGCATCTTCTTTCATCATATGACACAGACTGTTCACAATCGCCTCACAGCCATGATTCCCGCTGCCTGCATGCATATACAAAATAATCTGATTCTGATGATTCCCCTTCATATAGTTCCTTCTTCTTAGTCTTTATTATTATACATTGCGTAACAATTCAAAACTCCATTCGTAAAACCGCTGTTAACAAAGCTCAAGTTTTACTCAAAAAGCATCTTAACGATAGTCATGTAACAAATTTCATTCATTAAAACTTGAAATGATAACACCACAAATACAATTTCGGTGCCGTTGCAAAGAATCGCACCTTAACCCGGTACCCTTTGGAAAGCAATTTCATTGCTTGTTCATTCTGTCGTTCTTTTAAAAGCTTTTCACGACATTCCTTCACATACCCTCTAAACTGCTTTCGTTCGCTTCCCGGCAATCCCGCCAGTTTCCCGGCCGTCAGCATAATGGAGATCAACAGAATCGAGGTTGCCTTACTCTCGCATTCCGGAAGGAGCTTTCGTACCTGCTCCCTGGCAATCTCCCAGCAACGGATCTGATCCATATATTCCGGGCGGAACGTGCGGTTCATGGCTCCCTGTGGATTCTGGTAATATCCGTATCCATGAAAATCAATCTCAACAATCGTTTCTGTTTTGGGCAGCAGATCCATAAGAAAAAGCATATCCTCTCCGATGGTCATTCCCTCTCTGAACCACTGTCCGGTATGCATCTGTTCCAGCAAGGGTTTCCTGTACAGTTTGCTCCAGCAACGGCTGTTTCCACATAAAATCTGATCCCTTAGATATTCCTGTTTCTCATACAACTTATGAGTCTGATCACTTACCGGCACGGAATTGGCCGCAATCTCCCACTCCCGTTCCGTATTCCAGATGGTAAAACAGCATCCGGCAATATCACTTCCGGTCTGTTCCATCGCTCCATACAATCTCTGCAGCATCTGGGGATGTATCCGGTCATCGGCATCCACAAAGGTAAGCAATTCTCCCTTTGCCAGTGCAATCCCATGATTTCGTGAGGCGGACACCCCAAGATCCTCCGTTGTGATGAAGGACAGATTCCCATAGCTTTGCACAAGCTTCTCACAGACCTCTGCGGTTCCATCTGTAGAACCGTCATTAATCACAATAATTTCCAACGGTTCATAGCTCTGTGCCTCGATACTCTCTATGCAGTTTTTCAAATACCGTTCCCCGTTATAAACGGGAACGATCACACTAATCAGTGGCTGCATTCGTTTCTCCACAATAAATCAATCAATGTAACTACTTATTATTTATGTAATCATAACTATTCAGAACCACATTCGTAAAACCGCTGTTTCACAGCTGATTTTTACTCATATGTCCTCATATATTAGCGGTAATACCAGACCATGGCCATCCGCAGCACCCGGATCATAAATGCATTCGGATGCAGGAGCACCAGATAAAGAAGCAGATTGGACTTTTCATGAATCTCAACTACCGTCTTCTGTACCAGTGCTTTCACCTCCGGAGTATTACAGATCTCACGGATGTTCTTTTTATATCCGGATGGATTTCCTCTTGCTTCATTCTTAAGCGCAAGCAGCAACAGGAAAATATACTCCCGGTCTGCCTGATCCAGCATCCATGCATAATCCGGCATGGGAATTTTGTTGGTATTACAGCATTTTTTTTCTAAAATATGATGAATAATTTCCCGAAGCTTCCGGTTATTCTCATAAAGTCCCTTGTCGTACTGATGTACCATGGATGCTGTCACATACCGGTAATGATAATATGTCTTATGATCCATAATAACCAATCGTTCACAATCCAGCAATGCCGGAAGTATAATGGACAGATCTTCCCCCATCCGGATAGCCGGGTCACTATAATGCATATTATTAAAAATCAATTCCCGCGAAATGAGTTTCATACAGCGGGAAACAGTTACATACCGGTGTTCATGCCCCAGAACACCCGGCAATACCTTTTTTAATAATGCTTCCCGATCATATTCCCCCGGTGCCAGTCTCTGGTATACTGCTTCGCTGGTTCCGTTGTCTCTTTCAATCACATAATCACTGCAAACAATCTCCCACATAGTGCCGGTTACCTGCCGTATCATTTCCGCAATCATCCCGGAATCCACCCAGTCATCACTGTCTACAAAGCAGAGATATTCCCCTGTACTGTGCTCCACCCCATATTTCCATGCGGACACCAGGCCTCCGTTTTCCTTATGAAGCACCTGAATCTGGGAATATTTATTTGCAAACCAGTCACAAAGTGCTCCGCTGTCATCCATAGATCCATCATCAATAAGAAGTATCTCTAAATTGCGATAAGTCTGTTCTATTAAGGAATTTACGCATTGTTTAAGATATTTCACCGTATTATATACCGGTACGACAATACTTACTTTATATTGACTGTTTTCCATACATCCTGCCTTTTCTGAGTCAAAACTGTTTCCGCCGGAATTTCTCCTTTAACCACACTCCCGGCAGCAATCACGCAATCATCACCAATATTTGTGCCTTTAAGTATGGTACAATTCGCACCGATCCACACACGGCTTCCAATATGCACTTCACCTGTAAGGTATTCGCTGTCTGTGTTTTTATAATTATGATCATGATCCACAATCACCAGATTGTTCCCCATCTTGCAGTAATCTCCGATAGTAACCTTTCCCATACAGGAAATGCTGCAGTTGGCATTAAAAAACACGTGGGAACCGATCCTCATATCTCCCCCCCGATCACAGATCAGATAGAGATCTCCTCTGTTTTGTACGCGTTTTCCAATGCAAATCTTTCCTTTATTATAAATCTCCAGATGAACCCTATCCAGATTCTGAACGATCGGAATCCGGATTCCGTCGCCATAACGTATCTTCCAGAGTACAATGGATATTCCACTCTTAATCACTCGACAAACCCGTCCCATAACTGCCTCCCATATGAAAACTCATCTGATACCAGCCGGCCTGCATGCCTTTTCATATATTTTCTGCAGCCTGTGCAGATGCTGATCCAGACCATAGCTTTCATCTGCAAGCTTTCTGGCTGCCATTCCCATTTCCATTCGCTTACTGTCATCCTTCAGCAGACAAATCAGTGCTTCTGCCAGCGAATTCACATCACCGGCTTCCTTACAAAATCCATTTTCTCCATCCTGTATCAGTTTCGGGATTCCACCAACCTTTGTAGTTACAATTCCAAGACCATACCCCATAGCTTCCAATACAGCCATGGGCATCCCCTCATGATAGCTTGGAAACAGAAATACTGCACTTTCCTGTAGTAATTTTTCTTTTTGCTTCCCACGGACCCATCCCGGAAAGGTTACCTTTTCAAGCAGATTTTGGTCTGCAAATACCTGTTTTGCCTGTTCCAGCTCTCCATCACCGGCCATAACCAGTCTGACATCCGGTACATCCGTGATTGTTTTCTTAAGGATCTCCGGAATATCAAAGCATCCCTTTCTCTTCCCCAGTTCCCCCAGAAAAAGAATCTGTCTGGAATTTCTTTTTGCCCAATTAATTGTTTCAGGTATTTTACAATAATTCTCCAGAATCTCAAGCCTTTCTTCCGGTACAATCTGCCCGATTTTTTTCTTCCACTCTTCCGAAAGAACAATCAGTACCGTACATTTATTATATATTTTTCTGATTAGGTTTTTCTTTCCTGCGGATGCCTCTTCATAAAATGGTGCAAACTCAGCTCCATGTATATGATTTACAACCGGGATCCTCTTATGGACTCCCCATAGGATAAATGGCATTTTCCGGTAAAAGCTTGGCCCGAAGGAGGAATGTATATGAACCACATCCGGCCTGTTCTTTCGAATTTCCTTCACAAACTGCAGATATGCATGGCAGGCCTTAAGGAGCTTCTGCGATTTCGTTCCATTCCGATAAGATTCGATATATGTGATCTGATTATTGTTTTCCAGACTGCTTCCTCTGTATCCGTTTACGACAGCTGCAATACCGCCTTTTACCATTGGGTCAGGTACAATCATCAATATCTTCATTATTTTGAACCTCTGCCTGCTATAACTACTACTACTGTCTTAAACAGGATTTTAATATCCAGCCATAAAGACCAATTGTCAATATACTGTAAATCATACTTCACAACATCATCAAAGTTCTCAATTTCACTCCGGCCGCTGACCTGCCACATGCCGGTAAGCCCCGGCGTCATGCTGATTCTGCGGCGGTAATACTGGTTATACTTTTCGAATTCATCCTCTGTGGGAGGTCTTGTTCCCACGAGGCTCATATCACCTTTAACCACATTATAGAACTGGGGAAGTTCATCAATACTCGTTTTCCGGATAAATTTCCCGACCCTCGTGATACGGGGATCGTTTTCCATCTTAAACATCAGTCCCTTAACTTCATTCCGGGACTGCAGCTCCTTCTTCCGCTCCTCCGCATCGATGTACATGGAACGGAATTTATAAATCTTAAACCGTCTGCCGTTCCGCCCGATCCGGATCTGGGAGAACAGCACCGGTCCCGGTGAATCCAGCTTAATCGCAATTGCCACAAATGGGAAGAAAACAGCGGTAATCAGAAGACCAATGAGACCTCCCACAATGTCCATTACGCGTTTAATCAGCAGGCGCTTATAGCTGCTGCGGAACCTCGTGTATGTGATGACAGGATAATTTCCAAAGCTGTCGATCTTCGTCCGGTTACTGTCGGCTCCCGGCAGCTCCACACAGAAATGACAGTTGACGCCCATTTCATCAAAACTTCCTATGATCTCCTGTACCTGCTTCTGCAGCATATCCGGAGCATAGATAAATACCTCATCCAATGCCATCAGGGTTGCTTCTTCCAGAAAGTCCGGCTTTAAATCCTCCATGCATACCGCACTGACAATCTGATAGCTGACGTCAAGCTCCTTTTTAAGCTTCTCCATAACCTCCGCAAGCAGGGACCTCTGGGTAATGACAAGTACCTTAATTCTCGTTGACTCCGACCGGTAATGAAGCTTTACCGCCTTTTTAATCACCAGATGAATCAGCAGCGTCATGAAGACGTTTACGATCGGGAAAATAATCATCACCCACCGTGAAAACTTATCTGACCATTTTAAGAAATACATAATTGGCTGCACACCAAGAAACATAATAATTTCATACTGTACAACCGCTGCAAATTCCCTGACGGTCTTCCGTTTAACGAAATCCCTGTTCCAGTCAAGAAAAAAGGTATAGATGGTGCAGACAAGCAAAAGAAGCAGGCACACCTGAAAGTGGATTCCTTTGTCCTCCATATCCTTAAAATTATGAAACCGGATATAGGTTGCGAGCACAAAGGACAGTACGATCGACAGCAGATCTGCAAACCATAAACCATATACTGTTATGATTTTATTTTTCTGGTTCATCCGTTTCCTCCTGTTTCTTTCAAGGCTTTTCCCCAAATCTGTCGGAATACCTCTGTCTTTTACAAAATACGGCGGATTCTGCGACGTGCCTTGCGGCAGAATCGTTTGATCAGCATCCAGATCTTCACAAAGGCTTTCTTTCCCCTGCTGATCGGCGGCATGATCAGATAATCATATTCGCTCTTATGCTCCAGCAGGTATTGAGGGTAGCTTTCATCCACCACTGCCCACTGAAATACAGCGTTGCGTCCGAAGATATCCTCTCCAAGGATCAGCCGGTCCTTAACCTCCGCCAGAACATCCTCTGTGTTATACTCCTGATGCGCCGCAGCAACCACCTTCGTCCCGACTCTCCTGGAGACATCCGTTTCATGGCAGCTGCCCATGTATCCAAAATGCCACCCGCCATCTGCGATGCGGACACTTCTTGGATCCTCCGGTGAAATTTCCCGCAGATCAATAATTCCACTCTCCGGAATATTTTTCTTTGCAAACACCTTGGTTCCGAGCCACATCCGTCTTTCTACTCCCGGAAACTCTCCGGTAATGGATAAAAGATTTCCGGAAATCTCCTCCATATTGAGATAGCAGTAAAAGTTCCTCTGTGCCAGATGATAAATCTTATCCGGATCAAACCTCTTTACAAGCTCCTGCAATACAGCAGGATTCGGGATCTCGTCCACATCACTCAGAATAAGGACATCCTCATCTGAAGCATCGGTAAGCGCCTTTGCCAGCGCATTCTTCTGAAATTTATCCCGTTCGTGTGTAGAGATCTCCTTCGGAGAATTATCCACAACCAGGTATGTGATCTTCGGCAGAAATTCTTCAAACATTTCCCTGTTTTTTTCAAAACACAGATCCTTCGGAAGTCCCGAAAAGGTGTGGGTTGCCTCCTCAATCACAAACCGGTCCACCAACGGATCCAGAATATGCAGACGAAGCTTTAAAATATCCAGTTCATTAAAAAAAGGTATACAGTCAATTACCATGTCATTCAGCTCCAATCTCTCCAGAACATCAGCCTGCGCCGGATAGCCTTTATCGTAAGCCAGAGTTTCGTCAGTGGATTTTCGAATTTAGGGAAATCCCTGTTCTCTCCCCACCATTTGTGAAACAAAAACGGAGTCACGCCTTCTGTTTCCGGTATGGTATGTTCCCTTCCAAACAGCCTTGCCACCTCAATCGGGGCAAACCTCATACCGGCTTCTTCAAATTTAACCTTATTCATACAGCAAAGGAAAATATCTTCATTATAAAACCCGTCTGCTGCCGGCTTCCATTCAAAGCCTGCCTCTTTCGGATAATTGAGGAATCTCCTGCTGCGAAGGGAAACACTGTTTCCCACCCGGCAGATGTTGCCATTCGCATCATAATAGGTTGAGTGCTCTGCCGTAGGCAGCGGCCAGGGTGAACCGATATAGTCATAATCAAGAAATTCCTTCCTCCACATTTCCGGATGCACTATAAAACCATCGTAATGCACCAGAATGACATAATCGGTATTCACATAGGAACCAAGCTCGTATGCAATCAGATAATTAAACCTGTCAATATCCGTAAGCCTGTCCGTATGCTTATACGTAATGCCTTTCGGGAGTCCGAACGGCTTCTTATGCGTCACCAGAACCACCTCTCCGAAGTCTATTCCCTGCATACTATAGGTCAATGCCCGGATGGTTTCATAGATTTTCACGCTCGTGACAGCAATCAGTGTCACCTGGGGTAATTGCAGCTTCATACTGAAGGACTCCTTAATCTGCGTTCTTTATTTCTACCAGCTTCTGATTTTCAACCCGGTAAATCATATCACATTTTTCAATGGTATTAAGACGGTGTGCAATGATAATCATGGTCTTTCTGCCATGGAAGCTGTTGATTGCTTCCATTACGGCTGCTTCTGTATCATTATCAAGTGCAGAGGTTGCTTCATCAAACACAAGAATTTCCGGATCATGGTACAATGCCCTCGCAATACCGATACGCTGGCGCTGTCCTCCGGAAAGCCGGATTCCACGGTCCCCAATGGTCGTATCCAGTCCTTCCGGAAGTCCTTCCACAAATTCCTTTAACTGGGCTTCCTCCAGAATATTCCAGATTCTCTTATCATCAATCAGGTCTTCATCAATACCAAATGCAATATTATCCCGGATGGACTCATCCACCAGATATATACTCTGTGGAATATATCCGATCTGTGCAAGCCAGGATTCATAGTTCTTAAAGATATTTATTCCGTCACAGGTGATTTCACCCTCCTGTGCATGTAACAGGCCAAGCAGGATATCAACAATTGTAGATTTGCCGGCACCCGAGGTTCCGACAATACCGACCGATTTTCCCTTCGGAACCTCCATATGTGCATCCCTGAAGATATACGTATCGGTATTCGGATAATGGAACGTAATATGATCCAGCATGATCTTATCCTCTAAAACCAGCTTCTCTTTCTGGGAGTTCGCCTTCCGTTCCGCAATTTCCGCATCGGCCTTCATGCCCTCCTGCAGGTTCTCATACAGATAATCAAGGCCCGGCTGGGTATAGGCAATTTCGGTAAGGTAGGTGTTAATCCGGTTCACACTGGGAAGCATACGCATTGCCGCTACTGCAAATGTGGTAAGTGTCGTAAGCATTGCATCGATGCTTCCGGCTCTCGATACATACACGGCAACATAGGCAAGAACAGCCGTGATGAATACCGTTTCAATCAGCAGTCTCGGTGTATTATTCAGTACCGCATAATTGCGGGCAATGTCTGCTGCCTTTTTACCGCTCTCATAATAATTGCGGATAAAGAAATCCTCACGGTTTAAAACCTTTACATCCTTAAGACCATAGATTGCCTGAATTCTCCACTTGGCGATCCGTGACTGCAAAGCCTGATTCCTTGCACCGATCGCATTCAGTCTGGGTTTTAAAATTTTGGTAATAAACAGGGTTAATGTTCCAAACACAACAAGCACAAACAAGGTCAGCTTCGCATCCTGCCATAACAGAACGAGGAAAATCAGCCCGGATACCACAACCTCCGATGCCATGGAAAGCAGTGCAATCACAAGCAGAAAGGTCTGTGGAATATCACTGTCCGTAATCCGGAATACCGTCGGAACATCCGTCTCCAGATACGCCTCATAAGGTCTGTTTAAGAACTCCCTTAATACCCGGCTGATCATCTGGTTCCGTGATCTTGAAATAAAGGTATTCTGCCGGTAGGTAAGGAACAGAATATAAGCATTCTTAATAATATAGATCAGGATCAGCCCGACAATCAGTATGGTGGTAATGCTTCCCGTACGGCTTAAGTCCACATGAAAAAAGGAACAGATATCGGAAAGAAACTGATATTTGTTGACAAAATTCACCAGCTCGTCCGGACTTAATATAGCTGTTACGACCGGGATCATACCACTGACTCCCAGAGTCTCCAGAATACCGCCGATAAAAATCATAATGCCCAGTCCAATGAGCTGCCGCTTCTGTTTCTTATCAAAAATATAATTAATCTTTCCTAACAAACTTACCTTTTTCATGGGTTTCTCTCTTCCTGTTGTCATTTCCATTCCTGAATTCCTCAAAATAATGTTCGTCCCACACCGGACTATTGTCTCAGCGGAATCACAAATTTATCATAAAGCCTTACCAGAATATAGTAAAGCCCCGGTGTACGAAGCGCAATATGCATTCTCACCTTATCCCCTGCTGCCACATAATCGTTTTTGTAAATGGTTCTGATCTTCTTCCGGTCCTCCCGAAGCATCTCGATCAGCTGCCCGGCGGATTCTCCCATTCTTCGTTTCTTAAAATCGAGAAAATAATAAAGCATTCTGCGGTAAAACTGATAAGACGCTTTATCGGCAAGGTCCTTCATTCCAACTCCATACAGGTATCCCTGCTGTTCCTTCCAGAAGGGAATTTCATCATTGAAACGCCGCTCATGAATATTCTGGTTCATGATGCTGTCTTCCCGGTCTACCACATAATTATAGTACGGAGCATCCAGAAACACACATCTGTCTGCATTAATCAGTGCCTTCGTTGTATAAGGAATATCCTCAGACTTATGTCCTACTGGAAACATGACATCCTTCACAATGTCCCGCCGGAATAATTTACTCCAGACTGCGTTATAAATATGGTACGGTTTATTGTCGCAGATATAAATTTCCAGTGCCTCTTCCCTTGTTAACGGATAGCGTTGTCCGCTGAACCCGTTCTGTGCCTTTTCACTTCCAATCTGCCGGTAGGAACAGACTGCAAGCTGTGCATCATTTTCCAGACAGGCATCGAGCATATTTTCATACATATCCGGCTCAATATAATCGTCCCCGTCCACATAACCGATATATTCTCCTGTTGCGATCTTCAACGCGGAATTTCTTGCCCCGGAAAGCCCCATATTATTCTGATGGATGACCTGGATTCTCGGATCTTTACCTGCGTATTCCTCACAAATCCTTCCGGTTTCATCGGTAGAACCGTCATCCACTACAAGGATTTCCAGATTATGGTATGTCTGATTACAGATACTGTCAAGGCATCTTACCAGGTATTCTTCAATATTGTAAGCCGCAACAATCACAGAAATCCGTACATTTTCCTGTATCATTCTTCCGATATCCTTTCTTTATGCCGTATCCCTCCATCGGGACTGATCCGGATCATTCCTTCCGTATAAATATCCCGGCATTCCCGATCTCCGAACCACGGTTCCGGAGCAGTGACCAGCTTATCCTTATTCGGATTGAGCCATGCGCCCCACCAGCTGAAGCTGGAATTTGCCATAATCTGGTGCTTACACTGACTCATCAGCATCAGATCCAGATATCCCGTCTCCTCATCCGTTCCCCGGATCAGGGTAAAGTTTCCTGTGAAATTCTCCTGAACCCACTGTTCCGTCCATGCAGGATCATTGGTGAACACAAAAAATTGCACATCCGGATGACGTTCCCTGATATAACGCACTCCTGCCCGATAGTATTCCGTCGTACAGCTCACGCCATACATTTCCGGATGTTCCAGATAGTCTCCCCTGCGCACATGAAGTGCAACCGATTCTGACCCCTCGATCTGCCTGCGGTAATTCTTAATCCGTTCTGCCAGTGTCCCGGGGATTCCATCATAAATCCGGTCGGAAAACCGGAGTTCTCCGTGCAGTATCCCATCCACATCCTTAAAATACTTCTCACTCTGGAAATAGCCGGTGAGATAAACCGGTGTTTTCTGAAATACCTGCGGATCAAAATTGTTATCCGCCTCTGCATACCTTTTCGTCCTGCGTCCGGTCAGCTTTCTGCGGATTCTGGACAGAAGATCCGTAAATCCATCCGTCAGACGGTTAATTTCATCCTGTGTGGCTGCCTCATAAACCGCATCCAAAGCCCACAGCATCTGCTGTCTGTCATGTTCTCTTCCATATTCGGTTGTCACATCCATCTTAACCGTCCTGCCCATAAACCGCAATTGCCGGTATAGTGCATATTGAAAAAGCTGATTTCCCAATCCGCCTTCCATGCGAATGATGTCCATTTATTTTACCCTGTGCTCTACTTTACCCTTTCCGTTAATCAGAACCATACCTGCAGTATAAATTTCTTCGCCCTGGGAGTTGTTCATCCAGGGGGTCGGTGCAATGACCATCTTATCCGGATGATCATTCAGCCACGCTCCCCACCAGCTGAAGCTGGAATTGGAGATAATATTATGCCTGCATGCCTGAAGCAGAAGCAGATCCAGATAGGAAGTATATTCGGTATTCGTCTGTACCATGACAAACCGCTTCCTGATCTCCACAATCTGCTCTCTTTTCATGTCTTCTGTGATCTGGCTCTTAATCAGATCCTTCATCCATCCCTTAATCCATTTTGGTTCATTGCTGAAAATATAATAGGTTGCATCCGGGCATCGTTCCTGCAGATAATTCACTGCTGCACGGTAATAGTCCGGTGTACAGATGTTCTCATACAGCTCTTCATTCGGTCTTGAATCGCTCCGCCGGATATGTATTCCAACCGCATTTGTCTCACAGATTCTCTGATAAAGTTCCACCGTGGAATCATAAACCGGTTCCGGAAGATGCATTTGGGCAAGCTCCGGAAACTGAAATGCATTCCTCACTTCATCTTTAATATCCTCAAAATACTTTTCGCTCTGAAAGGCTCCGTCCAGATACCCTTCCTCTATGGTAAGCACCTGTGGATCAAAATATCCCTTTTCCCGGTAAATATTCGTTCTCCGCCGGCCAAAGATTCGTCTTAACCGATCCCACAGCTTCGTAGATCCGTCCGTAAATGCATTAATTTCATCCCAGGTTGCCCGCGGATAGGTCAGCCCGAACACCGAAAGCATGATCGGTTTTGCCTTCTCATCCCGGTATTCATTGATATCATCAAATTTTACTTCACGCCCCATCGAGGTCAGTTTCATATAAAGGGCATACTGGAACATCTGTCGTTCCAGGCCTCCGGACATACGAATAATAATCATCTTTTTCCTCTTAAAATCCCTGATAGATAAACTCGGCCGCACTGTATCCCGGTCCGTAATATCCAAGCAGTATCGTATAGAACAGCAGTGCATAGAAAATCAGCCAGCGGACCGGAAGCTTCCTTCGTGCAATAGCCTCCCTCACCCTGATTCCCCTGTTCTGCAGAATTGAAACGGCAAGCAGAATCAACAGGGATACCACAGCAATGACAAATTCAATCCAGTCAAGTCCAAGCTCAAATATGGCAGCTGAAAATAAGTCCTTTAAGTTAAACACCCGCACGGAATATCCAAGCATCTGCAGCGCACTCTTCATACTGTCTGCCCGGAAGAACACAAATCCGATGTTTACAAGGAAGAAGGTTCTGACCCCCCGGAAGGCATTGATCCATTTGGAATCACCCGGAATACCGGTCCTGCGGAAGAACTTCTCCCCCCACGGAGTAATCAGTTCCCCTGTGACAATATAGAGCCAGTGCAGTAATCCGGAACCGATCACAAATTTCCATGCCCCTCCATGCCAGATTCCGACGGTGAACCACAAAATCAGCATGGCTGTAAATGTAGTAAGCTGCTTCCCCTTCTTCTTACCGAATTTTGCACGGAGTGTTTTACCAAGCTTTGTAAACGCACCGGTACGGAGCAGCGGATAGAACACATATTCCTTCATCCAGACTCCCAGTGTAATATGCCATCTTCGCCAGTATTCGGAAATGGTCTTCGAAAAGAACGGTGTCTCAAAGTTTTCCGGCAGCCGGATTCCAAAAATTTCGGAAATTCCGAGCACAATGTCCATACAGCCCGAAAAATTGGTATAAAGCTGGAATGCATAGCAGACCGTAGCCAGCCAGATATATGCTCCCTGATAGGTGTAGTAGTCTCCATAGACCGTGTTTACGATCAGATTCATACGTTCGGAGATTACCAGCGTCTTGAAAAATCCCCAGAGCATTCTCTGCATACCGAAGGTAACCTGCTTATAATCAAAGGGATGCGGTGTAAAAAACTGTTCTGCATCCTCACGGTATTTCATAATCGGTCCGGATAAAATGGCAGGAAAATACATCCCATACGTCATCAGCTTCCAGAGACTTTTCTGCGGAACTGCAATCCCGTTATACACATCGATAACATATCCGAGCACGGAAAAGGTATAAAACGAAATGCCCAGTGGAATCAGAAAGTGAAAGCCTGAAACCACCTGCCCTCCGCCAAAGAGATAAGCCATTCCGTTTATGGTATTAATGCCAAAATTCACATATTTTAATACAACCAGCGTTCCGATCAGCAGGCACACGGCAGCAATCATCCAGATTCTCTTTACAGACTGCTCCTGTGCTTTCCCGATCTGTCGTGTGCAAAGCCATGCCGTAAGGCAGGTAAGCACCGGATATAATATTAAAATACCGTTTCCCGAAAGCAGATAGTATGCTATACTTGCTAACAGCAGCACACACCATTGCAGCTTTTTGGACACTATATAATATACAATTATTACGGTTAAAAGAAAGCACAAAAAGTAAAAGGATGTAACTGTTGCTCCCATTTCAAACACCTTTCGATTGGAGGATCCGCCTATGAGCACACTAACCATACATCATATTGGATACTTAGTCAAAAAAATCGTTCCTGCCATCCGGAGCTTTGAAGCCCTGGGATTTCAGGTGGCACGTGAAGTCACCCGCGATGACATCCGTGAGGTGGATATCTGTTTCCTTGAAAAGGACGGCTATCGGGTAGAACTGGTATCCCCATATTCTGCCACTTCGGTCGTTGCCGGACTTCTTAAAAAATATAAAAACTGTCCTTATCACATCTGTTATGAAACCAGCCATTTCGAGGAAGCTCTGGAAGAACTGACCTCACATGGCTATGTCATGATGGGTTCTCCCACACCGGCACCCGCCATCGATCAGCATCCCGTGGTTTTCCTGATGAACGCTTCTCTTGGGATGATTGAATTACTGGATCTGGGATGAGATGATATCCACCATCTCGCCAACATTTTTCATGGTAACAACCTGTCCCATGGTAAACTTCATTCCAAACTGTGTTTCGATTGCAGCAATCAGATTGATATGCTCCAGGGAGTCCCAGTCCTCGATATCCCTGGAGGTTGTCTGATCGTTCACTTCGATTGTGTCATCGTCGAACACATCCCGGAAAACCTCATTTAACTGTTCATAAATTTCTTCTCTGCTCATTTACTGTCTCCTTCTTATTCATTATTTGATCAGGGAGGATAAAATGCCTGACATCCGTCCGGAATCCTTCCTCTTCTGTGAAGCAATATGCTATGCTAGCAGTTTACATCAATTACCAGATTCTTATTTTCATATTTTTCCGGAATAACATACTCCCATTCACTGTCCCCGTCCTTTTCCGAAAGCTTCTGAAAGCCCATGGCTCCATAGAAGTCCTTTACCATGGCATTCTTGGCGGTTTTGTAATAATATCCGTGAAGCTTACGGATCCCACTTTCCCTGCTTTGCCAAACGAGTGTATCGAGCATGGCCTGTTCCATGTCCCGTTTCAGTACTCTGCAGCTCATAAGCCATAAGATCAGCTCCAGTGTATCTCCGTTCTTCTTTCCGATCACCAGGGATACGACACCGTTATCCCCAAACTTATCCTTCAGTTTTCCATATAGAGTGATATATCCGGGATCCTGTGCCATCTGTTCCACTTCTGCCTGGGTCATGCGCTTCGTTGTAAGATTAAACTGATTACTCTTATTCGTCAATTGGGCAATTCTGGAATAATATACCGGCTCAAACCCACGGATCACAGCTTCCATTTCCAGAGATTTCAGAAAATCACTGTAATTTCCAAAGCTTTCCTCCTGTTCTTTCCGCATCGCATTGGCTTTATACATTTCATTCCTGTGTTTATCGTCCTCTGACAGGGTGACCACTTCAAAATATGCATTTTTATCCAGAATCCGGATAAACTGATCCGGGTTCACCTGATCTCCATCCGTCATCTCCGGCACCGCCGTCTCCGGCACATGCTGCCGGATGATTTCTCTTTCCGCCGGATTGTCATCGACAAATACCAGCGCATCCCTTCCAATATTAAGCTCCGATGCAATTTCGGTAAGATTCTGACTCTTTGGCAACCAGTTTGCCTTGATTACAATAAAATCCTCCGGCTTTAAAATTCCTTCCGGGTGCTTTAATCCTGCCAGCGCATTCTCCTCTTCATTCTTGGAATCCACATTAAGCAGAACTCCGATCTTCTTATGCTCCTTCAGATATCCCTGAAATTCCTGATATACCTGTCCCATGGAGGTTTCCTGTCCGATTTCCAGATTTTCCGGGCCATCGTCTCCCACAATGCCTCCCCAGAGTGTATTATCAAGATCCAAAACAAATGCCTTCTTATTCTTTCCAAAGACCGCCTTGATGATATGGCTTAAGTGGAAGGCAAAATCCGGTATTGCCTGCATACTCATTGCATATTTGTACATATGCCAGTAGGAAGGATCCGTCCACCGGTCAAGACCAAATGCTGCCGATTCATACTGAATATCATAAATATAGAAATGTTCCTGCTGTGCGGCATACCGGGCAAACTCCATATTTAAGCGTTGGATAAATGCTGTCTTTCCATGTGGATCATAACTGTCCCGGTTTCCCAGGATACGATAAAAAGGAAATTCAAAATTATTCTGAATTACGGGACAATGATACGTATTCTCAAGCTTTTCCCACATCACGCGAAAGTGATTCATCTGAGCTTCAAGCTTATCCTCAATCCCCTGAAGGCTGTCTCCCATGTCCGGGAAGAAGGTAATGTTCCGGCCGGTTGTATGAATATAGATGAGATCCGGGTGGAACTGAACCAGCTCCTCATTGTCAAACATGGCATCCTGCCAGTACTGTGCATACTCCGACTCATAAAACTCCGGTTCAATTCCGTAGTTTAAGAGAAAGAGCTCCAGCATGCGGATAATATCATGTGTTGTGCTTCCCCCGAGAACCGCAATTCTCTTCTTCAGGAAGGTGACCGGCGTTCCATCCGCTGCCGTCTGTTCCAGTAACGTTCTTTTTATTCTTTTGGATTTCTTCAATAAATATCCTGCATCAAACGGGTATTCCAATTCTCTCATAGCTGTTGTGTGACCATCCACTGCTGGAACATCAAAATGAACCAGATCTGGATCCGCCATTCTCCTTTATCAATAAAATCTCTCCACATCCTCCAGACCACATCCGCATTCAGAATTCCCTGACGATGCAGCATTTCCGGGTCGATAAGGCTTTCTGCCCAGCTCTTAAGCTCCGGCTCCTTCAGCCATTTGCTGATCGGTATGGAGAATCCCTTTTTGGGCCGTTCCATCATTTCCTTCGGTACATACCGGTAAAGCACCTCGCGCAGAACTCTCTTCCCCACAGTTCCCTGACGCTCATATTCAATCGGAAGGCTCCATGCAAATTCCACAACATCCTTATCCAGCATGGGAACCCTTGTTTCAAGTGAAACAGCCATGGCGGTCCGGTCTACCTTCACAAGAATGTCATCAGGATGATACATCAGCATGTCCATCAGCATAATCTTATGATTGGTCTCCGTGATTTTGGATATTTCGCCTGTTTTGTATGGATAAGGCCCGGAGCTCTTTTTCAAAGTCAGTTCCCCTACAAGGGAATCATATTCCCTGGAACGAATGTAGAGATCCACAGGATCCTTTGCGCCAAGAAGCGTTCCTTTAATCCGCACAACCTCTTTCGCCGTCAACGGAGTATGCAGTACGAGGTCACTTGCAAGCTTCCGGATTCCATAAGGTACATGACGCATCTTATTCCAGATACGGTCAACCGACTCATAGGAAGTATAGCCACAGAACAGCTCATCTCCGCCATCTCCGCTTAAGGATACGGTTACATGCTCCCGGGTCATTTTACTTACCAGATAGGTTGGAATCTGGGAGGAGTCTGCGAACGGTTCGCCAAACATAAAGGGAATCTGTGGAATCACGCGCTTTGCATCCTCTTCCGTAATATAAAGCTCTGTATGCTCCGTCCCGAGATGATTTGCGATCTCCCTGGCAAAAACAGCCTCATTATATGCTTTATCCTCCATTCCGATCGTGAAGGACTTCACCTTGCCGGTATTTAAGGACTGCATCAACGCAACAACGGTACTGCTGTCAATTCCGGCAGATAGAAATGCACCGACCGGTACATCCGCTACCATTTGTCCCCGGATCGAATCCTTTAACAATCTCTCCAGTTCATCCACGGCATCCTCAAAGGATCCCCGGAACAGATGATTCTGTCCCCTTTGAGCAGCATCCGCCATAGACCAGTACGGAGTAATTTCATATTTATTAAATGGCGATTTAATTTTTAAAATTGTCCCTGCATCCAACTTCCGGATTCCCTTGTATATGGAATATGGAGCCGGAATATATCCGTGTACAAAATAAATGTCAAGAATATCCGTGTCAATGGGATTCTGAAATCCATCCAGTGCCGCAATGCTCCCGATATCCGAGGCAAATACAAAGCTTCCGTTCACAAATCCATAATAGAGCGGCTTTTCCCCGACGCGGTCCCGAAGCAGATATAACACCTGTTCTTTAAGATCATAAAGTGCAATCGCAAACATTCCCTTACACTTTGAAATCGCCTTTTCAATTCCATAAGCTTCAAAGGCCTCCAGTAAAACCTCCGTGTCGGAGGAGCCCCGGAACTGATCTACCTTATGCTCCTGTATAAGCTCCCCTGCAATCTGCTTATAGTTGTAAATTTCTCCGTTATATGCAATTACATAACGACCGCCATGTGACTTCATGGGCTGCAATCCCGTTGGAGAAAGATCCACAATGGATAATCTCCGGTGTCCCAGTCCCACCTGTCCGTCTTCTGTAAAATAGCTTCCTCCGGCATCCGGTCCACGGTGCAGCATACGCTGTTTCATTTTCTCCAGGTTATTCTGTTGTTGCTCCCGTGTTCCCGGCCAGTTACAAAACCCTGCAATTCCACACATGGAAGATCCTCCTTACTCTGCCTGTTCTTCTGCCTGCGCATTCAGATCCGCATAATCACCTGCTGCAATTCTTTCCTGCATGGTTATCCTTGTTTCTCTTTCTATTTCCTGTAAATTCTGATATGCTTCATCAAAGCTTTCATAGCCATCTGTTCCCCGCTTATCCGGGATTCCGTAATTCTGAAGCAGCCTGCCCAGATAAGAGCTGCACTTCATGGCTCCTGAGAAATTTACATGTCCGTCATCATAAAAGTCAGTGGTATAATCAAGTCCGATCTCTTCGGTATGAACATTCATATTCACAAATGAATATCCCTCATCTTCAACAATTTCCTGCATGTAATTAAACATCTGTGCCTCATCCTCATCGGCAGGATAGGGGGATACTATAAATAACGCTTGTTGTTTATTATCTTCCAGTTCCTTAAGAAGCTCCTTAAGCTTTTCTTCCTGTTCTGCCGGAATCGGCTTTGTTTCCGTAATCTGACGGTAGTCAGGCTCCGGCTTCTCAAGCAGTGCAATCTCATCCCGGATCACAAATCCCTTTAACGGATTCTTCTTCTCATAGATGATACAACGGAGCTGTTCCGGTAAGACCATGGTTTTCCAGTTGGAGTGGTATTTGAAAATATCGAAATAATACGTATACCGGTCTTCTTTGGCAGTAACCAGCCGGTTAATTGTATAAACACGATTTAAGGAATATTTGAGGTTATCCGTAACCCCTCTGGCGTATGCCATGTTTTCCGACATATCCCCGTCTTCCATGGTATACATTCTCATCTCAAACACGTAAACCTCCGGAGACTGCGTCTTTTCCGCTTCCTTCATCAGTGGTATTGCCGCTCCCGGACGTTGTACATTCGAGGAAAGTGGATAACATGCAATCCCGGTTTCTCCCCAGATCTGAGGTGCCGCATAATACGTATAAACAGGACTTGAACCAATTAATATTGCATCTAAGGTATTCTCCTTTTCTGCATAAAACCCTGTAAAAATATCCTTAATGTCTCCGTTTGTTCTGATGATATAGGTTACTGACTGCAGCATCACCAGAAACAATAGGATAAATATGGCTGCCCGGATAGCCTGCTTCTTAGTCATAGCTTTCTCTTTCTCCGTTTACAATCTGCATAATATATTCATACCACTCGCGATATACCCTGTCGCTTCGATAAATTTCACATGTTTTTCTGGCTTCCCTGCCCATTTCCTGTGCTTTATGCAAGTCATTTAACATGTATTGCAGGTTATCCTTCATTTTGTCAACATCACGGACAGGGGTGAGCAATCCGTTTTTTCCGGTTATGATCAGGTCAGCCGGACCACCACAGGGACAATCCGTCGAGATCACGGGAAGCCCCATCACCATTGCCTCAATCAATGCATTGGGCATTCCTTCCGTATCCGAGGTCAATACAAAAACACCTGCTTTTTTAATTCTCTCCGCAACATCATTCACGGATCCTGCAAAGATCACCCTGTTTTCAATTTCAAGTTCTTTCGTAAGTGCACGGAGCTTTGGAAGCTCCTCTCCCGTTCCATACAGAATCACCTGATAGTCCGGGTATTGGGATGCGATTTGTGCGAAAGCACGAATCAGCAGCTGCTGATTCTTATTATCGTCAATTCTTCCTACGGTAACAATGGTATGATCCCGTTCCCCTTCATAATAATTCTCAAAAAAAGCTGTATTGACAGGATTTTTTAGTATCACTGCCTTTTTCTGAACCCTGTCAGGGAAAAACTGCCTGCTCTGCCTGGTCTGGACGACAACCCCTGCCGCATAACGGAACAGGAATCCCGCCAAAAACCGCATTGCCTTCCCCGGATATTCCTGATTCGGATCTGCCCGGACCGAAACCACTACCGGTATATGAAGTCCCATGGAGGTGAGCAGCGTCATAATATTGTTCTTACCGATAAATACAAGAATAACATCCGGTCTCTCCCTCTTCCATATCCTGCGGAGCTTATGAAACCGCTTTATAAAATTGAGAATCCTGCTCCTTCCGGTCTCTTCTTCCGTGATATCCGACAGAATCCTCTTTGCCTGCTCATTTAACGGATACTCATTTTCTTTCTTATATTGTGTAACAAGTGTTACTTTATGTCCCTGTCCAATAAAATAATCAATGAGATTCGTCATTACTCTTTCCGATCCACCCTTCGTGAGCGATCCGATCATAAAAGCAATATGCATATCCTTCTATCTCCTGTATGCCTCGTACCACTGCTGAAAAATCAAAAACGACCAGATCAGTCTGGAATAATTGGCTCCTGTGGATGGTCCCGCATCCCCGGTCTGCATATAACGATCAATCATTCCTGCTGTATAATCGGGTTCAAAGATTCCCTGATTCTTCAGATATGTGCGGTTTCCGAGGGTAAGAACCTGTTCCTTCAACGGTCCGCGCAACCACTGATCGAGTGGTACCGAGAATCCCACCTTCGGCCGGTCCAACAATTCTTTGGGAAGATACTCATAAGCCAGATCCTTTAATATCCGCTTCTTAACTCCCTTCCGGTACTTCATATCATGGGAAAGGCGGAAAGAATACTCCATGACATCCTTATCCAGAATCGGACATCTGGACTCTAAGGAATAGCGCATGGAAGCCCGGTCCACCTTACAAAGAATATCTCCGGGCAGATACGTATCCATATCAAGCAGCATTCTGCGTATCTGCCAGTTTTTCACCCCATACCGGCTCTCCACCGGATAGTGACAGGGGAGCTGCTCCCCAATCAGCATCTTTTCCGTAATCGGAATATATTTATTATAGGCAAACTGTGATTTCGTCTCTAAAGGCCGGTTTTTGGCAATCACCTGCACTGCAAACGGCAGCCGGTCCTCAGCCTTCAGGGCGCCAATCCCCGGAAGATGACAGACCCGGTGAAGCAATGCTCCCGCCCCATCCAGCATCTGTGCCTCATGGATCTTCTCATATACATTGTATCCGCAGAAAAATTCATCCCCACCGTCACCGGACAAAGCCACGGTAACCTGCTGTCTTGCCAGCTTTGAAACCATCATGGTTGCAACCTGGGAGGAATCTGCAAACGGCTCATCATAATATTTCGGAAGATCTTCCATAAGATCATACATTTCTTTTTCATTGATATATAATTCCGTATGATCTGTTCCAAGAAATTCTGCGACCTTTTTCGCATAAACTGCTTCATTATAACGCTTTTCGTGAAAGCCGATAGAAAAGGTTTTCACCGGCTTCTTAGAATGTTCCTGTGCAATAGCGGTCATCAGGGACGAATCATAACCTCCGCTTAAAAAAGCGCCCAGCGGAACGTCTGCAATCATTCGTGATGAAACTGCCTTCCGCAGAAGCTCCTTTAATTCGGTCTTCGCCTTTTCATAATCTGTAACCGGATCCTGCTGCATTCTGTGGTATACCTCTGATATATCCCAGTATTTCCACTTTTTCACCGTTCCGTAACGAAACTGCAGAATTTCTCCCGGATTCAGTTTATATACATTTTGAAATATGGTATCCGGTGCATTAATATATTGCTGAAACAGATAACGGGATAATACTCTGGTCTGAACCGGTTCCGAAAATCCCGGACGCTTCATCAGCGGTTTCAATTCAGAGCCAAAATAAATATTATCATCACAAAGTTCATAGTAAAGCGGTTTCTTACCGATACGGTCCCTGACCAGATATACGCTGTCATCCTGCCGGTCATACAGACAGAACGCAAACATGCCATTAAAGCGGTCCACGCAATGGATTCCCCATTTGAGGTATGCCGCAATAATGACTTCCGTATCGCACGAAGACCGGAACGGATAATCCGTTAACTCCTGTCGGATCTCCTGAAAATTATAAATTTCTCCGTTATATACAATACTGACTCTGTGGTCTGCGGAATGCATCGGCTGATGACCCAGTGCAGACAGATCCATGATGGAAAGTCTGCGCTGTGCAAGACCTATGGAATATCCATCCTTCATGGGATAAATTTCAACGCCTGCATCATCCGGCCCACGATGAATCATGGTATTATTCATTTCTGTCAGCTCATCCACACGAATACTCTGTCTGGATACATATCCGCATATTCCGCACATATACTGCTCCTTTATCTTCCGGTCTGATAATTACAGGTATGCTCCATAAACCATTCCTTATACTCGCCAAAGTCCTTGCATTCATTATCCACTCCGCAGATAAGCTCTTCGACCTTCTCCTTCATAAGGGACTGATAGTTTTCAAAGTTATCATATCCCTGCTTACACCATGCAAACGGGTGGGTAAGTATCTGTACCTTATCATAAGAGGTAATATTTTCCCGGTCCGGATATCCGTAACGCCAGATATGATTGGCATCAGACATATATTTCACCTGAACCGGTGTGTCCGCAGTTACATTCTCCGCAAAGGTAAAGAAATCATCCTGATAAGCGTTCAGAATGCCGGGAAGCTTTATGTTCTCCCTCAGAACATCCTTGGATGGTCTGTGAAACGAAAAGGTATCAAACTGAAAGCCATACATTTCGGTAAGCATATTCATTTCCTTGACAATCTGCTTACGGATCTGCTCCATATCCGTCATTCCGTTCAACGCAAAATGAAGACCGATCTGATGTCCGCGCTCATGCATATCCTTGATCAGATCCATGTTCTTACGTGAAAGAATGTTATAGGTGTTATTCGTCCACTGGAAGAAATAGGTCGATGTAAAATCCATGCTGTTTTCTACACGGGCAAGCTCGTAAGCTCTCTCCACACTGTATTCCACATCATGCCTCATCAGAATGAAACGTTCCTTTCCAAGCGCATTCTGGTAGGTAATCTCCTGCCTTCCGGTCTCTTTAATTATTTCAATAATCTGTCGGTAATCCTCGTATGAAAACATTTCCTGCTCCTCTTCTTTTCTTTTTTCTATCTGTTTCTTCTGTCTGCCACGATTTTCTTCATATACTGACGCCATTGCTCCGCAATGGAAGAGGCTGTGATGGACGGTCCCAGCTCCCTTGCTTTCTCTCCCAGTCTTTCTGCCAGTTCCCGGTCCTCGATCAGAAGATTAATCGCCTCAGTCATTGCCTCTTTATTTTTAATCGGTACAAGAATTCCATTCTCCCCGGAGCGGATTACCGTCCGTGGACCTCCACACGGACAATCAGTTGCCACAACCGGCAGTCCGAGCGACAGTGCCTCTAAAAGTGCATTTGGCAGTCCCTCCCAGTCCGAAGAAAAGGCATACACGGAAGCATTGGGAAGCTGCTTTTCCAGTTCATCGCTTCCTCCCATCAGCATTACATATTCCTGCGCCTTATTCTGTTCAATTAAATGCTCCAGAATTTCTTTCGTTCCATCCTTCGAATCCGGTCCGTAAATTTTAAGAACGTAATCCGGATGCTTCTTATGAACCTCCAGAAAAGCCTCAATCAGCATTGGCTGATTTTTAAAATCTACCAGCCGCCCGGACTGGACTACTTCCTTCTGTCTTACCGAAGGTCCTGATACATTCAGGTATTTATCATGAATCGGATTTAAAATGATGGTGGACTTTTTTCTGACATAAGCCGGGAAAAAATCTCTCTGTCCCTCCGTCTGAAATACACAGCCGGCAGCTCTCGGGAACAGCAACGGGATCTGTATTTTATCATCCCAGTGATCGTAATGTCCTGCCGGGTCCGTACGTACTGCTGTTATTACCGGTACGCCTGTTCCAATGGAGGCCGTTAATGCACGGTAGATCGCACGGTGTGCAAATGCAGCTACCACATCCGGCTTTTCCTGCTTCATAAACCTGTGCAGATACCGGATCCGCAGAAGAAATTTCGTAATACGGCCCTTTTTATCATCCTCAGGCTTCAATCCCACATGAACCCGTTTCACCTTATCGGAAATCCGGAATTCGTTCTCTGCTTTCCATTCGGTTAAGATATAAACTTCATCCCCGTCCTCGGCAAACTGGTTGGCAAGATTACTGACAACACGCTCTGCGCCCCCCTGCTCCAGACAGTTTAAGTGAAATGCAATCTTCATATTCCATATCCTTCAAACATTATAACGATTTATTATAGCACAATTTAAGAAGATTATCTACATAGCTGTCATAATCAAACTCTCCGGCTCTCTTCCGCTCCAGCTCCGACAGTTCCTTCTGTCTTTCACTGTCCTTCAGAACTTCAATGATCTTCTCGGCAAAACAGGTTTCTTTCTCACTGATGGTATCGCCGGAATAATCCTCTGTATCTCCCATATCAGGCACCAGGATTCCGTATTTTCCATGATCCAGAATCTCTGCGGGACCTGTCCTGCAATCCGTACTGATAAGCGGTCTTCCCAGAATCATCGCCTCTACCAGAACATTGGGAAATCCCTCCGTATAGGAAGACAGCAAAAACATCTCAGAAGCAGCCAGATACTTATAGGGATTCTTCCTGACTCCCGGGAAATAAACCTTCTGCTCCAGTTGAAGCTCGGATACCAGGCTCTTTGCCTGCTCAAAGGAGCCGTCTCCCATAATAATCAGGCGCATCTGTGGTATTTCCTTCTGCACCAGATAAAATGCCTTAATCAGATGCCAGAAGCCCTTAATGGGATCATCTCTTCCCACTCCGATCAATATCCGTGGGCGATCTTCATCCTCCATTTTCCACGGAAGATCCGTAACCTTCTCCTTCGATAATTCCGTAATTCCCTCTGCATCATAAGGATTATACAATGTGGCTGTCTGCAGGTAACCGTATTTTTCCTGCACAATAGCTTCAATTTCCTTAGAACAGCAGATAATCCGGTCTGCTTTCCGGACATACAATTTCATCTTCGGATCATCTGCCACATCCTGATAGCCCCGCAGCCCCAAAAAGACACTGGTCAGCGAAGTTTTTGACAATGCATTTACCATATTGGCAGACGGACCGAAGCTGTAAGCTATAACCGGTTTCATCCTCTGTTTCAGTTTTCTTACTCTTACGGCTCTCCGCATCAGATTTGTAATTTTAGCCAGTTTTCCGTTGCGGACACCAAGATGAATATTGATGATGGACAATCCCCTGATATCAAAAGCTATATCCGCATCATCAAAGATCACGATGGAAACATCATAATACGGTTTCAATAACCTTGCTGTTGTAATACAGACTCTTTCAAAGCCTCCCTGATGAAGCATCGGACTGATCAGCAGAAGCTTTTCCTTGGTATAGAAATCGGTCATGAGCACCGCCTGCCCATGCACATCAAAGCCAAGCTCCTTCATCTCATCCACTCTGGAGCTTCTTTGGTACTGCAGATGCTGTTCAATCTCGTCTGCCCAAAGCCCCGGATCCTCACGGATGCTCCTTGTCGTAACCAGCTCCGTTGCAATTACCTCTTTACAGATGGTATCCGACATCAGGCACCGGAGCCCTGCCGTCTGTGCCTCCACGATGGTTCCCGGCATTCCTTCAAAGCGTGACGGGTATACAAAATAATCCATAGCCTGATAATAATCATTAACGTTGCTTTTATTTCCGAGGAAATATACCTTATCCCCAATTCCAAGTTCCCGGGAAAGGATCCTGATGTCTTCCATTCCGCTCCCCTCGCCCAGAAGAAGCAATACATAATCTCTGGTCTTTCTCTTCACAAGCTCCGCAAACACACGCAGCAGATATTCATGGTTCTTGGCATAGTGAAAGCGTCCCACATGTCCGATCACATAACATTTTTCTATGCCAAGTTCCCTGCGGATTTTTTCGCGTACCAAAGGATCCGGCGCGAATTTCTGACAGTCAATGGCATTGGGCAGGAATCTGGTTCTCCCCTGTTCCACTGCCTTCTTTCCAAATACGGAAATTCCCGCAAGCTCTGAGCAGGTAAACAGATAATCTGCTTTCTTTGACAGATTGCGCCGGAGGAATCTTGTCAGGATCCCCTTTAGTCCCTTATCAACACCTGCACTTCTTGCATGTGCAATGGTCGTTTCGATCCCGCATTTCCTGGCAATCGGAAGATAAATAGCTGCGGTACTGGTCATATGCCCCTGAATCATATGAAACTCAGACCTTCCATCTGCATCTCTGTGCTCCTGCAGCAGCTTCTTCCAGGCACGGCAATAGGAAAAATAATTCAGGACACGGAAACGGGGAACACGGAAAATCCGTCCTCCCAGCTTCCTGATTTCTTCATTAAAATATCCTTCTTCCTTTGAGTGTACAACAAAGTCAAATTGCACTACGGATCGATCCATATGACGGTACAGATCCATAATACGGCTCTCTGCACCGCCAAGCTGTGTATTTCCCAGTATATGCAAAATACGAACAGGCTGTCCCATATCACACCTCTTATCTGTTTCTGATTCTTCCTGCCAGATTTTTAAAAGCTGCCAGCAGATATTCCCGGATTCTGCCCGGAAAGTGTCTTACTTTCCCGGGACATTTCCGATATTCTTCATAGGAAATCCATTGAACTCCCTCTTTCTGAAAGTAAGCTCTGTAATGATCCAGATCCTGATCGGATACGGTTCCCGTATGAACTACCATGGTAGAATATCCGTTCTTTTTCTGAAGGGTTCTGGACAGTAGAAATGAAATGGGGTAAAAGGTCATTCCATGAAAAAGATATGGTCTGTCACCAAATCCATCCGTTATCTCTGAAAAACCATTCTCCATCAGTGCTGTCAGGGTATTCCGATCGTAGGAATGTCCCGGTGCCATAAAAATATCCGTATGAACACCATGGTTTTCAAGAATCTGTCTTCCCGCTGCAATTTTCTTTCTTTGCTCTTCCAGCGGTTCTCCGGCAAATTCCGAAAAATGGTTTAACGGAAAGATGCCCCCTTTGGAAGTTCCATAGATGTGCTGGTAGCCGTGCATGGCCACCGTCCAGCCCTCCTTCTGCAGCTGCCTGATATATTCAAAAAACGGTTCCGGATCCATAGGGGAACCGCTTCCCTTAAGCAGCTCATCCCGGTTATCCGGAACCACCCCTATAAGCGGTTTCACCTGATATTGATCAAGAAGCGCTTTAAATTTATAAAAGCGCTCCCAGTCCATATCAGGTGTAATATCATCTAATCTAACTGTTATATTCATTATTTCAAAAGATCTCCCTTATGAATTTCTCCGTTGAAATCATATTGTTCAATCAAAAGAGAACCATCCACGGTACGTACCACCGGTTTCCCATCAAACACATCAACCACTTCACCCGGTGCAAAATGTGAAAAATCGATCATCTCATCAAACGGATGTGCTTTCCAGATCGTTATTTTATGATCCCCGTCCTCTTCATTTACATAAGCAAACGCTCCCGGAAAAGGTGCTGCCACCCCACGGATCAGATTGTAGATATCTCTGGTGCGCGCACGAAAATCCACTTTACCGTCCTCTGCCGTCCGCTTGTTATACCAGGAATCAAAGTCCTTTGATTCCGTATGGATCACGATATTCCCGCTCTCATATGCCTTCAAAAGCTTACGGATCAGGTTCTTTGAGCAGATCATATTCTTATACTGTGCCGTACGTATATCATCATGCGGAGTGATGGAAAACATCTCTGTCGCAAAAACGTTCGGACTGTCTGCCTTTTCATCGTAACGGAACATATTCAGATTAAATCTGGTATCTCCAAGAATGATGGACCAGTTTAATGGAGAACGCCCCCTTCCGAACGGAAGGTATCCGGCATTACCATGGAATCCATAAATACCGTATTCAAATTTATCAAGAACATCGGAAGGAATCAGACGCTGCCACCCCATGCAAACACCAATTTCAAATTCATTCTCTGCCAGAAACTTCCTGGTTTTATCATCTGTCAGGAAATAGCTGTCTGCCTCATGAACCGGAATTCCATATTTCTCCGTCAGAAAAGACAGACCCTTATAGCCTGATACCTGATTTTTCTTTGTCACCTCAGGACTTATGGTAATCACCAGATCTACCGGGCAGATTTCTTCCTGAATGAAGTTCACAATATTCTCTGAGGTATCCTTTACCCCGAATACAACTACTTTATAGTGCATGACGCTCTCCCTCTGCTTTAGTGGTAACTATTCCGGATCATTACAGATTTTCCTTATACCAGTCAATGGCAAGTGCAATTCCCTTTGCAAAGTCATAATCCGGATCATAACCGAGAAGCTCTTTCGCTTTGCTGATATCTGCGTTGGAATCACGGATATCCCCCTTACGATCCGGGCCGAAATGAGGTTCTACATCCTTATCCAATGCCTTGCAGATATTATGATATACATCAATCAGAAACTCTCTTCCGCCTGCTCCGATGTTAAATGCCTCGCCGGCTGCTTCGGAAGAAGCCTGACATGCTTTCAGGTTTGCCTCTACGACATTCTCAACATAAGTAAAGTCCCTGGACTGCTTTCCATCTCCGTTAATGGTCGGAACCTCTCCATCCATCAGCTGCTTAATAAACTTCGGAATAACGGCAGCATACACGCCATTCGGATCCTGACGGCGTCCAAACACATTAAAATAACGCATTCCGTAGGTATCCAGTCCATACAGTACCTTATACAGTCTTCCGTACTCCTCATCCACACGCTTTGTCAGGGCATAAGGAGAAAGAATCTTTCCTTCATGTCCTTCCTTTTTGGGGAGAACCGGATGATCTCCGTAAACCGAAGAGCTGGAGGCATAAACAAATTTCTTCACTCCGTTCTGTCTGGAGGCTTCCATCATGTTCAAGGTTCCGCGGATGTTGATTTCTTCATATAAAAGAGGCATTTCAATGCTTCGCGGGACGCTTCCCCATGCTGCCTGATTCAGCACATAATCGACATCCTTTGTGGCCTCCATACAGGTATCCAGCTCACGAATATCCCCTTTGATAAAGGTAAACTTCGGATTTGTTGTAAAAGGTTCAATGTTCTCATACTTACCTGTGGAAAGATTGTCCAGACAACGAACCGTATAGCCGAGGTTTAAAATTGCCTCACATAAGTTGGATCCGATAAACCCGGCACCTCCCGTTACCAAAAACACGCTTTCTTTATCAAAAACAAGATTCTGATATCCCATGATTATTCTTCCTTTCTCGTACAAGTCTTATTTATTTTAGCACAATGCCACTCCCGAATCAACTCTGTCACCACCATAAGACCAGACAGGTAAAACAGGGCAAAGCCATAGATCATATAACGTGACAGACACATGATGGTAAGGGCAACTGCCGTCGTATTGCCTGCAATAAACAAAAGAGCAAGACACATCATCGGAACTGCCGGACTCTTCGGATTTCTTTTCCACAGAAGCACTGTCAGAACAATTGCCAGTAAATAGATTCCGACCGCAGCGATATTAATCAGCGGATGAACAACCGCTATGCTCCGCACAAGCCCGTAATACACAATTCCGCAATAGGTAACCAGCCAGTTTTTAAAACACTTTGGGAAGATTGCCTTCATCATGCCCATTGCCTGTTCGTCTGCCAGAAGATTCTGGGTAATATAATCCGTTGTTACATTCTTATCATAGTACTGATAAAAGGTGTCTTCAATACAGTTAAATTTAATCTCATCGTGCATCTGCTCAATATGGTCTGCCCGATCCATGAGGGAATCTCCGGAAAAGCTGTAATTTCCCTCTATTGCCCATGCTTTATCAAAGATTTCATAGAAGAATTCTCTTGTCTGCTCTTCTCTGATCGCTTCTCCGTCCTCTCGGTCAGAAGCATAAATCATATTCGTAACCAGATTGACATTTCCGTAGGTATTGTTGATGAATCTTCCGTTATATACCAGATTATAGCACTTCACGGCATATGTCCTGGCAACGAACAGGGCAGCCGTCACAGCCACAACTCCCAGTATGCGGAGCAGCTTCCTTCTGCCTTGGGGCTCTGATATCACCCGGCAGAGCATAATCAGCATGAATACCAGAATTGCCACCATCATCTGTCCGCGTGTCAGACTGAGCAGCAAGGAAAAAATCAGTGTTCCGGCAATATGCTTCTTTTCTCCCTTCCACAGAAGCTTCAGTGCATTCATTGTCCACAGGGTAAACAGGGGAAAGGCCAGTGCCTCACTCATTACCGAATTGGTCACAAAAACACTCATTGCCGAAAAAAACTTCGTCATAATATGGGGAAATACCTGAATACATGCAACAAGAGCTTCCATTGACACAGGCAGCTTAAACCGGTCTCCTATGGTTCTTGTAAGCAGATAAATCGCTATCGCCATGAAAACATTCTGGATAATTCCCATCGGATACAGGAAGCTTTCTCCAAAGAAATCTCTAAGCAGCTTTAAAAAAAGCGGATACAACGGCTCCCTGTGAATATGCATCTTAATATACTGATCGGAATCATTATAGACTCCTGGACCATACAGAATAAACATCAGGACAAAAAATAAGAGTAATGAAAACAGTAAAATCAGATGCATCATCCTCTCTTTTTTATTTACTGCTGTCATTACTCTTTCCTTCATTCTTATAATCTCCAGTAAAGATAATCATCGGTCAGGAACTCTTTACGGTTAAAGATTCCTTTAATATCCATAAAGACCTTCCTGTCATTTTCCGGATTGAAAAACTGACTGATCTTTTCCTTTGAAAAATCGGTGAACTGATTGTGTGCCACAGCGACAATTACCGCATCCATGTCCTTCACGACATCCATGGTTTCGAAGGTAATTCCATAAAGCCGCTTTGCTTCGTCTGCATCTGCTGCCGGATCTACCACGATCGGAGTGATTCCATATTCTCCAAGCTCTTTATAAATATCAATGACCTTGGTGTTTCTGGTATCCGGACAGTTTTCCTTGAAGGTAAAGCCTAAGATGGCTACCTTCGCTCCTCTTACCGGAACCTCTGCCTTAATCAGGTTCTTAACCAGGGATTCTGCCACATATTTGCCCATATCATCATTGATCCGGCGTCCCGATAAAATGATCTGGGAATGATATCCAAGGGATTCTGCCTTATAGGTCAGATAATACGGATCGACACCGATACAGTGCCCTCCGACAAGTCCCGGAGCAAATTTCAGGAAATTCCATTTGGTTCCTGCTGCTTCCAGTACAGACTTGGTATCAATACCCATCTTATTAAAGATCATGGACAATTCATTCATAAATGCTATGTTGATATCACGCTGGCTGTTCTCAATTACCTTGGCAGCCTCCGCTACCTTAATGGACTCTGCACGGTATACCCCGGCCTCCACAACCAGTTCATAGACCTTCGCAACGGTATCCAGTGTCTCTTCATCCATACCGGATACAATCTTCGTAATGGTTTCAAGACGATGTACCTTATCTCCCGGATTGATTCGTTCCGGGGAATATCCGATCTTGAAATCCACCCCACATTTCAGTCCGGATTCCTGCTCGAGAATCGGTACGCAGATATCTTCAGTAACTCCCGGATAAACTGTAGACTCAAATACAACTACCGATCCCTTCGTAAGATTCTGTCCTAAGATCCGGCTTGCACCTTCTACCGGGGTCAGGTCCGGTGTATGGTCATCGTTTACCGGGGTCGGAACTGCCACAATATGAAATTTCGCTTCCCGCAGCTTTGAAGGATCTGCCGTAAAATCCACCGTTGTATTCTTAATCACTTCATTTCCGACTTCATTTGTTGGATCAATACCGTTCTTATATAGTTCAATTTTCTTCTCGTTCAGATCAAATCCTACGACCTTGATCTTTCTGGCAAAAGCAACTGCAATCGGCATTCCCACATAGCCAAGCCCGACCAGGGACAGCTTCTCTTCCCCACTGACAATCTTCTCATATAAATCCATTGATGTATTCCTCTCTCTTTCTGTTCTCAATACGTAAAATCAGTTTAACACTTTTTTTACAACCTGTAAATAAGACGCCGTAACCTCCCGCCGGTCAAACTCACGTTCCATCTTGGCTCTGGCTTCCTGTCCCATCCTGGCTCTTTCCTTAACCGGAAGGGAAAGGAATTGTTCCATCGCCGCAATCAGTTCCTCTGATTTACCCGGTGTAAAGCCAAAGCCGGTAATCCCCTCTTCAAAGGCTTCCTTACATCCGCTGATCCGTGAAGCAATCACCGGTCTTCCCGTTGCAGAAGCCTCAATCAGTGCATTGGACATCCCTTCATGGAAAGACGCAATGACAATTGCACTCGCCGCCTTTAAATACGGATGCACCTCGGTATGGAATCCGAGCTGGGTGATCACTCCCTGCTTTTCCAGATCGTCTAACTGTTGCTGATAATCTTCATCACAATAGCCCAGAATCGCAAATTCCACATTTTCACTGTGAAGCTTCTTTGCTGCCTCCAGAAACTCTACGATACCACGCTCTTTCATTACACGTCCCACAAACAGGAACTGACATTTTTCATCCATCGGATAAGGTTCAAAGGTATGCCGTATCAGATCCACGCCGGAACCGTTTACCAGGCATTCACTCTTCCCTTCAATTCCGAAATCCCGGAAAATCTGCCGGTTCTCCCGGTTCTGGAAGAAGATACATTCTGCCTTCTTCATTCCGATCCGGTAAAGGGTAACGATAAGCTTCAAGAATAAGCCTTTACGGTCAAACGCACCTCCCAATCCGGTAATGGTTTCAATATAGGGAAGCTTCCGGCTCTGTGCCGCCATGCCTCCGTAAATATTCGGCTTGATCGTATAGGTAGCCACCAGATCCGGCTTCATTTCCTTCATAAGCTTCCGATAGGCCAGGAAAAGCTTAAAATCTTCGACCGGATTTACTCCCCGGCGGTTAATCGGTGTTTTAATGATTTTACAGCCCTCTTCTGCAAGCTCTTTGGTCTTCACCTCATCCGGAATACTCACATAAACCTCATAATCCTTCAGAAGTCCAAGTACGAAATCATTCCGGAAATCGTAAAGTCCTCCGGAAGAATTCGCAAGTATCAGTATCTTTTTCACAGAATCCACCTCTAATTTTATATTTGTCTGCACAGACTTCCTGCATAACATATAACCGGCAGTGCAAATCAAAATCTGTATAAGCAGGTTTATTAAATTTCAGGAGTATTTCAGTTGTCACACAATGTCTGCTTCCGGAATCCTGCGGATCATGACTTCATTGTACTTCATCATGCAGATTCCTTCTTCATAGTCCCCTATGGTGACCGGATTTTCTTTTCCCTTAAGATTCATAAGCACCTGCTCCGGCATATTCACACCGGCTTCGTAGGCATGCGGATATCCACCGCCAAAACGGGGATTTACCTCAGACAGATAATAGATTCCGTCAATTTTGAAAATATCAATATCAATCATTCCCCGGAAACCGCAGGCCTCCACAAAATTGCGGATCATGGAAAACAATGCCTCATCCTTAACGGATACAGACTTATCCGTTTCACCGGCACGCATTTTGATCTTTTTTTTGACAAAGATGGAAGTACATTTTCCACTTAACAGATCGATATACACATCTGCACCGTACTCCTGCCCATCCATAAACTCCTGAATCATTAAGCCATCATAAAGTTCAAACAATAAATCTATTTCCTTCATGGAATTCACTTTATTGATGTTGATGCTGGCACTTCCTCTCGCTGGCTTCACAAATACAGGAAATGTGATCTCCCCCTTTGCTACGGCTGCTTTAAAAAGTTCTTTATCTACAAAACATTTTCCTGTCGGAATCTGCATTTCACAAAGCTTCTGATACATCCGGAACTTATCCAGACACATCTCACATAACTCATAAGAAGAAACAATCGGTGTCGTTCCGATTGCAAGAAAACGGTCACGCTCCTTTGCAAGCAGGGATAATTCCGGATCAATCAGGGAAAACACACCATCCACATGTTCCTTCTCACAGATTTCCAAAATCTTCTCGATATATCCCGGTGCTGTCATACGCGGTACAAGATAAAACACATCCGCTTCATAAACTGCAGGTGCCACATTCGAACAGTCTGTTGCAATCACCCGGTCTTCCGGCTGCATATTCTGTTTAAAATACTGTACGACCTTATCTCTGGTTCCAGCGCTTAAAATCAATAGATTCATTCGGCATTTTCCTCTTTTCCCAATCGATCAAAAAATAACGGTGTACCACCCGTATGGATAAACAGAAGCTTCTGATCCGTAATCCGGTTATCCTTAAGGTATTGCAGCATTCCCGTAAATGCCTTCCCGACATAGGTGGTATCCATGGGAATTCCTTCTTCCCTCATCATACGGTCAATCGTCTGTGTAACATCCGCGCTATAATTTCCATATCCGTCACACCGGTAATGATCTGTAAAAATAAGATCACACTCACGGTACAGTGTCTCAAACTGCTCTCCAAGATAGTCCCGGATGCTCTCCTTAACTACTTCTCTTCCTCTTTCTTCCGTACGGGCAATACTGATTCCTACGATCTGTCGTTCTGATGGTATCTTTTCCAACAGTTTCCCGCAAACCAGTCCTGCCTGGGTGGCTCCGGTACCGGATGCATGAAAAATATAATCAAAATGAAGCTGTTCCTTTTCTTCCTGGCTGCCAATCTCACGGTATGCTTTTACATATGCCTCCGTTCCCAGATTGCCGTGTCCACCGCCCATAATAAAATAGGGATGTCTCCCTTCATTTCTATATGCGGCAAGCCTTCGGTCAATCACAGAAGATACTTCGGTCACGGGACAGGTTTCTATCGTCGCTCCGAATTGTTCTACCAGTCTGGTATTATATAAAACCGTTCGGTTCTCCTCCGGTGAAATCACATGGCAATGAATTCCCATTGCACTGGCCAGATTGGCTATAATTCTGCAATGATTGGAGCTGTTACTCCCATAAGTCACAATTACATCTGTATCGGTCTTTATCATATCACGATAAAACTCTGCCGCTTTACGTGCTTTGTTTCCACCAAAGCTGAACGGAATCATGTCATCCCGTTTGATATAGATCTCATTATTTCCAGCCTTCAGATTCAGCTTCTGAATCGGTGTTTCCTTTAACTCCTGCTCAAAAAAAGGGATTGTCTGCATCTATTTCTCTCCGTTCCGGTTCTGTTCCCTCCGATATACATCAAAGTCTGCTACCGTCTGATCTGCCCCGGATAGTGTTCCTGAACGCTTCAATACTTTTCCGAGAGTCATGCCAATAATCTTAAGATCCATGAGAAAAGTACAATGATTGACATATTCCAGATCATAGGCAAATCTCTGTTCCCATCCCAGGGCATTCCGTCCGTTAATCTGCGCCAGTCCCGTCAGTCCCGGACGGACGTCATGGCGGTGGTTTTCTTCCTCTGTATAATAAGGCAGATACCGCACAAGTAAGGGTCTCGGCCCGATAAAGCTCATGTCTCCCTTTAAGATGTTAAAAAACTCCGGAAGCTCATCCAGACTGGTGGAACGCAAAAACCTGCCAAAGGAAGTCAGCCGGACTTCATCCGGAAGAAGCTCTCCGTTCTCATCCCTCTCGTTGGACATGGAACGGAATTTATATAATTTGAAAACTTTCCCATTCTTTCCCGGTCTTTCCTGGGTAAAGATCGCAGGACCTCCCAGCTTCACCCGTACCAGAATAAAAAGGATCAGGTAGAGCCAGCTAAGCAGGATGATTCCGGTTAAGGATAAAAGGATATCCAACAGGCGTTTGATGCAGGTTTTGTACATAGAGGAGGCCTCCTTTCGTGTTCTGGTTCTGATTCCGATTCCGATTCTAATTCTGATTCTGATTCCGGCACAGCATACTTGTTCCAGGGCGGATCTGCGGTGCTAAGAAGTTCTATTTATTTCGACTTACTATAATTAATTACGGACGCAACCGCATCAACGAGCCATCCGGGCTCGATTGCTGCTTGATTGGACATCCATGTCCAATCCTTGCTGCCTGCGCGCGAAATAAATGAACTTCTAAACACCTCCGCTATGCCCTGGAACTAAGTATGCTTGTGCCGCAGAATTCAATGAATGCAGATATCCACAGAAGATCATTTAAAGCAGCCTCTAACAATTTCAATAATTCTCTGCATGTCTTCTCGGGTGTTCTTAATGTCACTTGGCAGACATAAGCCTCTGCGGAAGATATCACCGCTCACGCTTCTATCCCAGTCTTCGCCATTATCACCCTTTACCTTCGCGGTATTGAGCTGCTGCCCATCTGCCATAAAAAATTCGGCATCCGCGTAAATGGGCTGTAAATGCATCGGCTTCCAGATCGGTCGGGATTCAATGTTTTCAGCATCGAGTGCATCCATAATGTCATTCGGCGTTACCCTGCTTCCCTCCTTAAGCGTGATGCAGGAAAGCCAGTTGTTGGCATCTCCATCCGGATTTAAAGGATTCATGGTAATTTCATCAATATCTGCAAGGGCTTCCTTATACTGCTGATAAATGGCCTTCTTCAATGCTTTATGCTCTTCCAGGTGAAGGAGCTGTCCTCGTCCGATTCCGGCAACCACATTGCTCATACGGTAGTTATAGCCAAGCTCGGAATGCTGGTAATATCTTGCCTGATCTCTTGCCTGCGTGGCAAGGAAGAGAGCTTTCTTCGTAATTTCTTCATCTGCGGATAGCAGCATGCCGCCGCCGGAGGTGGTAATAATCTTATTTCCGTTAAAGGAGATAATACCAATCCTTCCAAAGGTTCCGGTCTGCTTTCCACGGTAGGTACTGCTTAAGGACTCTGCTGCATCCTCAATAAGCGGAACATGATGTTCCTCACAGATCGCCATGATTTCATTAAGCTTTGCCGGAGTTCCGTACAGATGAACCACAATTACGGCTTTGGCATCCGGATGCTTTTCAAATGCCTTGCGGAGTGCCTCCGGATCCATATTCCAGGTATCCTTTTCGGAATCAATAAATACCGGTGTTCCCTTTTCATATACAATCGGATTACAGGTTGCATCAAAGGTAAGGCTTGGTGCGAATACAACATCTCCCTGTCCGATGCCTAAAATGCGCAGTGCCAGATGAATGGCTGCTGTTCCGGAACTCAGTGCACAGGCATGTCCGCCACCCATATAGGCTGTCATTTCCTGCTCCAGTGCATTGACATTCGGTCCCAACGGAGCCACCCAGTTCGTTGCAAATGCTTCGTTAATAAATGCCTGTTCCTCGCCATGCATGGTCGGGGAAGAAAGGTAAATCCGCTTCTTTTCCATACTGCATCCTTCTTTCTGTTTTCTTTCTATGTGACTGTTCAGCATGCACAATCATTTCTGCATGGTCTTCTGTTATAGTCAGCATGCACAATCATTTCTGCATGGTCTTCTGTTGCAGTTCAGCCATGCCCATTCATAAGCTGCTTTCTGGTTCTCTGTCTAAATTGTACTTCTTCCAAAGCAGCTTATTTCATGTCGGGCGTCCGCCCTATAGAAATGATGGTACCTGCTTCCCTTTGTAAGCCAGCTTCCTCGGTCAGCATGCTCCATCATTTCTGCATGGCTGAACTGCTGTCGGCATAATGATACGTCGGTACGATTTCTTTGACCAGCGCCCGGATATCATTACTCTCATCCTTCGACTCTTCTTTGAGCTTCTTCAACTGTACAAAGAATTCGGTTTCATCCAGTTCGATGGGCTTTCCAATATAAATCATCTTATTATCGGTTTCCTTAAGTCCCTCTTCCTCCATCAGAAGCTCTTCATATAGCTTCTCACCGGGACGTAAGCCGGTAAATTCAATCTTGATGTCCTCTCCGACGCGATAGCCGGACAGTTTAATCAGGTTCCTGGCAAGATCCAGGATCTTCACCGGTTTTCCCATATCAAGGACAAAGATTTCTCCGCCCTTCGCATAGGCACCGGCCTGTAACACCAGTGATACCGCTTCCGGAATGGTCATGAAATACCGGATAATATCCGGATGGGTTACCGTAACCGGGCCTCCCTCCATGATCTGCTTTTTAAATAAAGGAATGACACTGCCGTTACTTCCGAGTACATTTCCAAACCGTACCGCTACAAATTCCGTATCAAAGTGCTTATTAAAGGTCTGGATAATCATTTCACAGATCCGCTTGCTGGCTCCCATGATATTGGTCGGGTTTACCGCTTTATCTGTAGAAATCATAACGAAACGCTTCGTTCCGTTCATGGCTGCCGCATAGGCGGTCTTCCAGGTTCCGAAAACATTATTCTTTACAGCTTCATTCGGACTTGTCTCCATCAGTGGAACATGCTTGTGCGCTGCTGCATGATAGACAATTTCCGGCTTATAATGGTCAAAAATCCAGTTCATCCGGTTCGTATTACGAACCGATGCAATCAACACTTCCAGATTCAGATCCGGAAAATGGGTTTTCAGCTCCTGCTGCACGTCATAAATGCTGTTCTCATAAATATCCAGCATGATGAGCAGTGACGGTTTATGGGAAGCGATCTGACGACACAGCTCACTTCCGATGGAGCCGCCGGCTCCTGTTACCAGAACGCGCTTGCCCTGCACATAGGAAAGAATTGATTCCAGATCAACCTCAATCGGATCTCTTCCCAAAAGATCTTCCACTTCCACATCGCGGAGCTTGCTGACGCTGACTTCCCCGTTTACCAGCTGATACATTCCGGGAAGGGAACGCAGCTTACAATTCGTTTCTTTACAGATATCCAGAATACTACTCATCTGGGATCGGGATATTGAAGGCATCGCAATAATAATCTCATCAATATCATATTGTTCCGCACATTCTATGATCTTATCACGACCGCCTGCAACCTTGATTCCCTGAATGAATTTTCCCCATTTTCCCTTATCATCATCGATGATGCAGCGGATGACCATGGTGGAAAAATTACTGTTCACAATTTCCTTGATAATAACATTTGCAGCTTCTCCGGCACCTATAATCATGACCGAAATGGCATTTTTCCTGTTCTGGTTCTTGTGCTTCAGACTTCTCAGGAACCGGTAAGAAAAGCGGCTTGCAAAAATAAAGCTGATCAGCAGGAACATATAAAGGAAATAGTAACTGCTAGGTACGGCCTGTCTTCCGTAGAAACGGAAAAACTGTAATCCAACCGCCTGTAATGCGGAGGAAATGATGCACGCACAGATCAGATTCTGCAATTCCGTCTCTCCCGCATAAGCCCACAGGCTGTTATACATCCGGAAAATATAAAGAACAATCAGTGTAATCACAATACTGAACGGCAGGAAATCCGTAATCGGCTTCAAAAAATGTTCCGGAATATCCGACACCGAAAATCCGTAACGGATCATCAGTGCAAGATAGCTTGCCAGAATCACACTGATAATATCGTAAATCACAAGAAACGTTCTTCGATAAAATTTTTTCACATTAAAAGGCTTTTTCATTCTATTCTTCGACCTTTGCATTATCTTTGTATAATAAAGGTGCTATTACCATCATCAGTACAAGTGTACAGGGATTGCTCAGATGGAAAATCCATTCTACAGTACCCGCTACGGCAAAGGAAATCGTCATCAGCAGGGGAAATGCCGCATACGGTTTTGCTTTGTTCTTTCTGTAATAAAATACCGCCCGCAGAAGTGTAGCTGCTCCAAACAGTAAAAACAGAATTCCCACACCCATTCCATGATCAAAAGCTACCTGCAGATAAATGTCATGTGCATGTACCGCAATCTCTCCATCCGGCAGTACCGCCCCCATCGTATCATGTCCATCTGCATTCAGCTGTTCCAGATATGACCGGAAAATAGTCATACGTCCATTGGAATAATCATCGCTGCTTTCTGTTTCTTCATAAGGAACCGCATCCGGCTCACTGTAAAACGCAGAAGGAAGAACCAGGGAAGCCACGAGCTGCTCTCCTGCAGCCTCATTGCGCATATACAGGGTACGATACTTTTCATCTTCACCATAAAAATCAAATGTTCCTTCGGGGATGCTGAATACTTTATCCAGGAAGACCTCTGCAAATCGTCCGACACTGATATATTGTGTGGAGGTAAAATTGTGTTCACGCATAATTTTATTATGCCAGTTTTCAATTTCAAATTTTCTCGGTTCACTTGCCAGAATAGGTACATTACGCTGCGCTGTGAATGTGATCGGGAACATTACAATAACAGCTGCCACAACAAGACCGAGATGATATCCGAGCTTCTTAAGTTTATTCTTCCCCTTTCCATCGGTCATTATAAGCCAGGCAATGATTCCAACAACACCGGCGGTAAACAACCCTGTTCTGGACATCGTGAATAACATATAGGACGTCACAATTCCGAACAGACATAATTCCTTCCATACATCACGCAGACGGCTGCTCTGGCGCAGACGCCCAAACAGCAATACAATCACTGCACACTCCACAATCACCAGATAAGTGGCTGTTGTTGTCACAGTATGGAAGGTAAAAGGATAACGGGCATACTCATAGGCTCCATACGGCCGGTGAAGCAACGCATAAATAAGGGAAAGTATAAAGTGAAAAACCACACCATACAGCACATTCGTAAGGAAACGGCTGCGATGCTCCCACATTCCATAGCTTAAATATAATAAAGTGAAGCTGACGGCCAGCACAACTGTCCACCATCTGGTATTCCGGAAAATCACAATACCTGCAAAGAAAAGCAGTGCAGGCACCCCATACCAGTAATTGGGCTTTGCCAGCTTCCTTTTACATAAGCAGATCAGGGTACGCAGAAGAATAAACCCGAACAGGATCGCAATAAGCACGGTATTTCGCAGTACTTCCACATTCATTCCAATCTCTGACTCTACTTTAAACTCCCGTACCATCAGGGCATTAAGTCCATTATGATAATAAGCTGCTCCGGCAATGCCTGCAATAATCACATAAAGCAGGGTATACCGGTTCACCAGTTCCTTCCATGAAAACATTGTCAGAATCACCAGTGCAAAGAACAGCATTTCCCTGCGCTGTGCTACCTGATGGTGAATTTCATAAAGTCCGTTCATGTAATCACAGCATGCAGCAATCGCACCTGCAATAAACAATATCTGTAATCCATCTGCCAGATGTTCTCTGATAAAATCTCCGGTAAGCAGTGTTCCCTGGCCATCCCTGTTATGATTTACTCCATAGAAAAGTACTGCTCCCAGTAATATTACAGCCACCATATAGAAAATGCTGTCTGCTGCATAGGAGGTCCACCTGCCCATAGCAATGGTTACAAGCCCTGCAGCTACTCCTGCCGCGATACAGGGATTGACAGTCGCACGAACCGCCTGTTCTACCGTGGTAAGAGAATCATGCAGCACTTTACGGAACAGCCACCTGACCACAGCCATCAGACATAAGGCCACAAGTAAAATACCCACCATACAGGCCAGTGTTCTCTTCATACCGATCGGTGTGCTATAAACATAATCCGCAACAATTCCGGCTCCATAGATCTGTTCCTCGTTGTAATACATAATACCGGCACCCGGCAGTTCATCCGGTGCAATCATTTCATAGGCAAAACAGACACGGACTTCCTCTCCCTGTCTTGCCTCTGCCACCAGATCCACTCCCTGCAAGGTGAAAAAGTAAGTTTTATCTTTTTCCATGTCAAGATCCATCGGCATCTCAACATAGCACGGAAGTCCTTCTGTCGGTATCTGCACCTCTTCCTCTGCTACCAGCTGATACTTCTCATCATACATTCTGGCATAAAAGAACTCACCCTGTGATCCCTCTCCGATATAGAGACGCATCCTCTCAAGGTGAGTCCCCTGAGACAGGAATGTCTGCCTGATGATCTTATCCTTATCCACATATTCTGAGAATGTACCGGAACGTGGAGTAACCGAAAGTGTCACATCCTTCTTCCACAGACGCATCGGCCAGAGTGTTGAAAGAACAATCACTGCCGCAAGCAGGATGATAAATTGTATCGCCGTACTTTTATAAATAACCTTTTTCATACTTCTTCCTTAATTATGACAGGCAGATAAAACAGCCTGCGCTTCATCGTTGACTATTAAGTATAACATAGATTCGTACTGCAAGCAACGGCACCAGTACCCACCAGAACACCACATAACGTACCAGATAGGTCGGTCCCAGTAAAAATGTCAGGAAAACCAATATTGGAAGCAGAAATGGCAGAACCACTTCCGGGTATCTTCCCTGCTCCTTCTGATCCAGCAGGAATCCCAGTCCGAACAGCATACACCAGAACAGAAACCCCGGTGAAAACAGCATGGAAATAAACGGAACCTTCTGCTGGAATACCGTAAGGGACATCCTCCTATAAAGCTCGTCAAGCATAGGCAGCAGACTCGCTCTTGTTCCCGGCTCTTCCACCTCATAACCAAAATAAGAGCTGTCCTCATAGGTATAAGTAAACACCGTGTTTCCACGATATACGTCAATCACCGTATCCGGATACCAGAATCCATACGAAGTCATCAGCCATGCATTCACATAAGAAAACGGATGATGAATCAGCATCCCGGCCCACAACTTCCAGAAATCTCCGGAGTTTTCTTCATAGGCTGCATTGGAAAAGGAGATTTTCACCCCGTCGGATACCTTCGGTGTATACCGCTGCAGGGCATCCTCCGGCAGATACCGGAACAGCACTTCGCGATCCTCTTGTGTAAAGGCATCCGGCTCATACGCATAGGTCCGTGCAAGCTGCATAATGGGAACCGTCAGCATTTCCTGATGCTCACCCCCACTTGCCTTTGTTGCAAAAGCAAGTCCTTTATTTAAAATCAGATACAGGCAGATCAGCAATACTCCATAAGCCAGAAGCCTGGCAGATCGTCTTCCTGCCTGTGCACGATCATTGCCAGAGAACGCTTTCTTTTTAACAAAAACAGCCAGAAACGGAAGGAATACCAGAAATGCGTAGCAGCCGTTATGGCGAAACAGCATCATCAGTATGGCAGATACCGCAAACAGAAGCCTTTTTTCCCTGTCTGCCCAAAATGCTTCCACATCCTCACACAGATCCAGTAAAAGCAGTACCTGTATCAGCAGCATCCCCATGAACAGACCGTCCTTTGCCGAGCACAGGCTGAACATGACAAGCGGCGGACAGATGCCAAGATAAAGAGTAAGGATCCACTGCCCCCGTTTCCTGAGTCCATGTTCCCCGAGCTTCCAGATAAAATACCCGAAAATCAGTGACAAAGCTGCCATCTGAAACAGGGTATAGGCTGCAATTCCCAGATTGATGGAGCCTGTCAGTTTATACACAAGCTGGACAATTCCTCCCAGCATCAGCACATGAAACAGAGGGTGATGTGTGGTAAAGCTCCTCGTTACCACTTCCAGATATTCCTCCTGCGCATCATAAACGAAAAATCCGGGATAAACTGCCAGAAATACCACGAAATAAAGAAGAAAGATCACTCCACCGGTCCGCAGCAGAAAAGAGCTCCCTCCTTCCGTCCTGCCGGTCTGTGTTTCCGAAACTCTGCAAATCTCCCGGGAGGCTTTCAAATGCGGCAAAGTTACCCGGGATTGCTGTCTCTGTGCCATCGCACTCCAGAGTCCGCTTACCATCAGGGTCATCACTACCGCAAAAGCAAGAACGGAAAGCCACATCCATGGATTCATGAATGGAACACTGCCCTTTTGATCAAGCTGTGCGCCAAATACCATACAAATTGAAAAAAGAAACCCGAACAGCACGGAAATAACGGTCGGCTTCCCGGGACGAAGCTTCCGGATCACCATAAACACAAGCAGTGCAATCAGCACCGGTAAAATGCTGTTGCTGAAGTCCAGATAATTTTCCATTGGAAAGATCCATGTTCCCATTACGATTCTCCTGCCTGAATTTCCTCAGTATTTCCTGAACGGATTTTCTCCGTGTTCCGTATCCTTCCCCCGTCCTTCCCGGCGGGTTCCTCCCTGAAGGTCGTCTGCCGGATCACATACTGGGGCGAATTATTCATGGCGACATACATCCTGCCCATATATTCTCCCACAAGTCCCAGCATCAGCATGAGCATTCCCCCCATAAAAACCAGAACAGACATCAGTGCGCTGAAGCCGGTAACCAGTCCTGGCGGATTAAAGAACAGCTTTTTAATAATTGTATAAATTCCATATAAAAACCCTGCAATGGCACAAACCGTTCCTGCTGCTGTTGCAATCCGCAGCGGCTTCACACTGAATGCCGTAAAACCGTTAAACCAGAGATTCAAAAGCTTTCCCAGTGTATACCCGGAAACTCCTGCTTCCCGGTCACGGTGATTTACATCCACATTCGTAATATTCTTCGTGGTACGGAGCACAAGACCGATCACATAAGGAAATGCATAGGTATAACGACTCATTTCATCTACCACAAAGCGTCTGGCTGCAAAATAACTGGATACATAGAGCTCCTTCGGCTTTCCGAGCATCACTCTCGTCATCAGCTCATTCACATGGCTTCCCCAGTTACGGAAGCCGGAATGATGCTTATGTGCATATCTGGCATACACCACATCGGACCCCTGTTCAATCCCCTCAAGCAGCTTTCCAACTTCGTTCGCCGGTGTCTGTCCATCATCATCCAGACACACTACAATGTCTCCTGTCACATAATGAAAGCCCGCCATCAGCGCGCTGTGCTGTCCGAAATTCTTTGCAAGATTAATCCCCTTACGCTGTGCCTCCGGATGGTTTCCGGAGGCTGCACACAGCTTTTCAATTGCTGCAAAGGTGTCATCCGGCGAACAGTCATTTACCATAATAATCTCATAACAATAATCCTTCATGGAGGACATTGTATCATCAATTTCTTTTACCACATGCGGCAGTGTCTGTGCCGAACGGTAACAGGGAATTACAAAACTGACCTTCTTCATTTTTATTGTCTCCGGTTCTCTCTTCATTGATTTATGACAGCAATCTGCTGCCATGACATTCATAAGCTGTAATGATTTGTAACTATTCAGAGCCATGCAAATTTAAATAATGTACGTCGAATGCTTGCATTCGTAAGGACATTTTTAAATTTATATGGCGAAGTAACTACATGAGCAAAGGGAACTGCGCAGCAGTGAGCTTGCGAATGGAGTTCTGAATAGTTACAATGATTTCATCATTTACGTAGTGGAATCATCATCACATATACATGCCATCAGAATGACATCACAAAACCTTCCGTTTAGAAAGACATCATCCTTTAAATAAGCTTCCTGCCGGAAGCCTGCCTTTTCATAGCTTTTCTGTGCCTGTGTATTTTCAGCCAGCACACGGAGCATCACCTTATGCAGGTGCAGGGTTTCAAACGCATATTGCAGCATAAGCTGTGCTGCCTCCGTGCCATAGCCCTTCGAAAGAGCTTCTTCTTCTCCAATGAAAATCCCGTATTCCGCCTTATGGTGTGTCTCATCGATATCACGCAGATAAACACTTCCAACCGCATTTTGAATTATTTTCAATCCGGTATCCGTGGTTTGTCCCTGCCTGCCCGGTTCCTCCTGTGCTGCTTCATTTTCTGTATCCGCTTCATAGGGACAGATCATAAACTGCACAACTTTCCCGGTATTTACCATCGTTTCAATCCAATGATGATGGGATTCTACCGTAAAAGGCTTCTGATAAATGAAGTTTTTCCTCACGAAATCCGTATTGCGCCACCGGATGATATCCGCTGTATCCCTTTCCTCCATTGGACGGAGCGCAATCCGTTCTCCATAAATCATCATTGTCCGATTTTTCCTTTCTGATTCTGCTTATATGTATTCATAAACAACGGAATCTTTATACGATTGCACCGGATCCTGTCACAAACTGACAGATTCAATCCGATAGATTTCAAAAACATCGTCTATCGTTTCAACCAATGTAATCTTTATGTTCTCACCATGGCTTTCATAGTAATTGGAAAGCCAGTGCATGTCCTCTGCCTTTTTTCTTACGAAATAAACATTATCCATGGAAAGCAGTCCTTCTTCCATGTCGGGGATCTGATAGACCTTGAGCTTTTTACGGTAAAGCGGACTCTTGCTCGCCCAGCCTCCCATAATATCATAATTGTGAATGCCGTTATCCACATTGACAAACATCTTTTCTGAATAGCTCACGGAGGAGTATACGTCCATAAAATAAAAGTTCTCCGGATGGTGTGCAAAGTAGTCATAAACCTGTAAATAAGGTTCATTCTGCTGCTCGCGGTACTTCTGATCCTGTGCCACCTCCCCGATCTTTCCCGGCAGGAGCAGCACGGAAAACAGGCCAAAGCAAATAAGCATCGTCATCCGTACCAGCTGTGTTCTGCCATGTCCGTGTTTTTGCATAATAAGGGTAAACAGGATACCTGCAAGAACTACAAACTCCATAAAATACAGGGAATGGGTAATTCTGGCCGGGAAACGTTCCCCCATGAGAATATACATCCAAAGTACGCTCCTCACGGCAAAAATGAAACAAAGCTTCCAGAGAATGGAAAGTCCGGTCACCATGCGATGCTTCCAGATTCCGTAATGTCTCTTATCTTCCGTGTTCCAGCCCTGGCACAGTGCCAGCAGAAATACAGTTATATAAAGAAGTATCGTCATATAATTCCAGGGGTAATCACTTCCTGAGGAAGCCGGTCCCCCTAAGAAACGATACACATACAGTTTGAAATACTTCTGAAACTTGGGAATAAAGGGCTGTGCTTCCTGATTCAGTTCTCCGGCATAATCGGCAATCTGCCCCATGATGGTTTCATCGATCTCTTCATCAATTCCAAAATTATAATTATCAAACAGAATCTGTTCACTTTCGCTGATTCCGATACTGTCATAAAATTCTTTGTTTGCCTGATAAGATGGTATCTGTTGAAAATCATAGAGCTCCGTACGGTTGTCAAACAGTGTGGTAAAGCTTCTCCACTCTTTGCTTCCATAAGCAATCCTGTGTGTGGCCTCTCCAATCAGGAGACTTAACAGAATCAGTCCGATCACACCAAGATATTTCATGAAATTCTCTTTGGTGAAAACCTTCTCTTCAAAGCTCCACTTCACAACCCCTGCTACACAGATCATCGGAAGTACTAGCAGAAGCATTTCTGACCGGATCAGATATGCCAGAAACACAAGCAGAATCGCCGGAATATTGCTTCGGATAAACGGAACCGGTTCCTTCTGTGGCTTTGAGGTCAGAAACCAGAATGCTGCGGCAGCAGCCAGCATGGTACAGGTAATCGTATACTGTACTGCCACAAGATGCTCCATCATCATGGAAAAGAACAACAGGGTTTCTACAAGTCCTACTGTAAGCTTGGCCTTCCGGCTGGTACAGATTGCAAAGCTCCGGTTCAGAATCAAAAGCAATGCCCCAAACTGACAGGTGCACAGAAAAACACCATACCACGGAGCAATCCGTACGATACGGTAAAGCAGACTGATTGCTGCACTTATGAGCCACAGCATCTGAATGTTGTGCCCTTCCGGCACTCCCGTATAATTTCCGCTTAGGATTTCCTTCATCAGGACATCATCGTTTAAATCATAATAATAATCAAAACGGCAGGCCAGTGCGATCATCGGGATCAGCAGAAGCACAACGGAAATTATGAAATTCTGTCTCTTCGAATCAACGTCCTTAAGCTTCATAGAATTCCTTCACTTTAGAAATAATGTAATCTGTCTGTTCTTCGGTCAGCTGGTAAAACATCGGCAGTCTCACCAGACGTTCGCTTTCCCTGGTCGTATAACGGTCTTCCCCATGGAAACGGCCAAATTTCAGTCCGGCAGGAGCCGAATGAAGAGGTACATAATGAAATACACAAAGAATCTCATTTTCCTTCATAAAGGAAATAAACCTCGTACGTTCCTCAAGATCCTTACATTTGATATAAAACATATGACCATTATGCTTACAGTCCCCGGGAACTACCGGCAGGGTAAGCTTCCCGGCTTCCTGCAATGGTAATAATGCATCGTAATACTGCTGCCATCTGGAAAGGCGCACCTCGTTAATCTGATCTGCGATTTCCAGCTGTGCATAAAGATATGCCGCATTAATCTCACTTGGAAGATAAGAGGAACCATAATTTCTCCAGCAGTACTTATCTACCTGTCCGCGGAAATATTTGCTCCGGTCCGTTCCCTTTTCACGGAGGATCTCGGCTTCTTCCACATAATGCTCATCACGGATGAGTAATGCGCCGCCCTCGCCCATACTGTAATTCTTCGTTTCATGGAAGCTGAAGCATCCAAAATCTCCGATTGTTCCAAGTGCCTTGCCCTTGTAGCTTGCCATCACACCTTGTGCAGCATCCTCTACCACCAGAAGCTGATGACGCTTTGCAATGTCAAGAATGGTATCCATTTCACAGGAAACTCCGGCATAATGTACCACGGCAATAGCCTTGGTCTTCTCGGTTATCGCATCCTCAATCAGGGTTTCATCAATGTTCATGGTATCCGGACGGATGTCTACGAACACAATCCTGGCGCCGCGCAGTACAAAGGCATCTGCGGTCGATACAAACGTATAGGACGGCATAATCACCTCATCGCCTTCCTTAATATCACAAAGAAGGGCTGCCATTTCCAGTGCATGGGTACAGGATGTCGTCAGAAGGCACTTGCCTGTCCCGGTCTGCTCCTCAATCCACCTGCTGCATTTCTTCGTAAAGTCACCATCCCCACAGATATGCATGCTCTCTACGGCCTGCTTCATATAATCCATTTCCTTCCCTGTAAAGGGAGGCACATTAAATCGGATCATTTCTCTCTCCTCCTGTACTGGATAATTCCATCTAATCTGAATTGTTATACAAACACTGCATATTTCTCATTCTCAAAGACCATTTGGTATTCATTTACTGTCATAAAATCCAGAATAGCCTTAAGCTTCTGCTCCCAGACAGAGCCCTCTCCCGCCATTCCGTTCTCCTGCAAATCAAGCACCTGTGCCATGATTTCTTCCGAAAAGATGACAAGCGGACGATTCTCTTCCGTCATCGTTTGATTTAAAGTATTGAGATCCTCTGCCAGCCGTTCATAGCTGTTCGTATCAAGATCTGCCCATGATGTATAAACAGCCGGCGCCTTGTGAAGATAATAGGACAGCCCCGGAATATTTCCATACAGAATCACCTTTTTGTTCCGGTATTCCGTATTATTTTCCAACATAAAGGTATTTAGCTCTTCAAGTGTTCCGGCATTTGCGGCATTGGTTTTCATTCCACGCAGAATCCGGCTTCCTTCTACTGTCGTATCCCTTTTATGTCCATCCTCCCCATCGAGAAAAACATAATTGCAGCCAATTCCGACTGCCTGAATCAGGAACGCAACGACCATAGCCATAGTCATCGCTTTTACGGAAAAGAGCGGAACCTTCCCGGTTACATCCAGATACGGACGTCCCCACCTTGCGAAGCGGTATATGGTCCAGAACGTGATCGGTGCCACAAAGAACAGGTTATTCAAAGCCGGCCACACATAATTGTTGCTGCCAAGTGGGGTGATCAGAATCACGATAAGGCTCATCGCCGCAATCAGCTTCCATTCGCAGTCCTGCATTCTGCTAAACAGCATCCACACACAGATTCCCAGCGACAGAATCAGGAAAACCACGCCCCACTGGAGAGCGGCTTCCTTCTGATAATATTTAAAGTTAAACATACCCCATCTGCCAAGCACGATAAACAAAAACACAATACAGATACAATATACCACTTTGCGAAGCAGGGGAAAACGCTCCTTCTGTATGGCGAAAAAAGGAATTCCCGGCAGAATACACAGCACCATATAAGCCATCCATCCCGCTCCGTGCAGATAGGCATCTGTAATCATCCCAAGCATTTCTCCAAAGGTATAATCGGATGCAGAGCCTGCCATGCCGAAGACTCCTTCGATCATGGTTCCAAGGGTTCCCGTTCCATAAAGAAACATCATGCCGGCAAGCACTGCCACAAAGCCCGCTGCATAACCTGCTATGCACAGGCCTGTTTCCTTCGCAATTTCTGCTAACGGTTTCTTCTTCAAATATCCATAATACCACAAAGTAAGGATCAATAACACTTCCAATCCATTATTGGGGAAGCGTACAAGGGTATTAAGCCCCAGAACCACTCCCGCCGCCACTAGGCACCCCGGATGCTTCCGCACCAGTCCGCGGAACAGCAGAATCACTGCGGTAAGCAATAGCGCATAGGTCATATAATTATATAAAATCACGGATGGACACCAGCACATTCCAATTGCGGAAAGCTCTGCAAGAAAGGCAATGACAGCCGGCATTTTCGTCCGGAAAAAGCGGTATCCAAGCAGGGCCATGGCACTGATCAGCAGGGAGGAATATACCTTCATGCCAAGCATGGTTCCTCCGAACGGAAGCTTTGTAAAGAAAAATCCAAGGACATTGGACAAAAACGTCAGAAGTGTCCACAATACCGTATTTTCCCCAAAGAACGCATAATTTCCAAGACTGTATGCCGTATCCGTCAGGTCAATTCCCTGATTTACCTTAAGCAGGGGAAACAGTATAAGGATTACCGGAAACAGGATTTTCTCTGCAAAATGATATAAAGGTTTTAATCGTTCCGCATATTCGTTCATTTGTTTCCTCCTCCGCTTTCCTTGTCATCCGGATTTTTCAGCCATTTTCCCGGGGCAGTCTTATCAAGTCTGCCTCCAATCAAATGAAACACCTTATCTCTTATAAGGTCTGTCAGCAGGCCTGCAATACACACCACCAGCAGGCAGAAAATCCATTCTGTCAAAAAAGGAAGCACACCGGTATTTCCGGCAGGATTCACAAGTGCTTGGAGCCACCCATACCAGCTGCCGCGGATATCGATATGTTCATGTAATAAATAAATGCCAAAGCATAAGCCGCCAAGCCGACGGAGCAGATCTGCTGCTTTTCCCTCCCGGATCTGCAGGGAACGGAACAAGTAAAACAGCCCGATGGCTGCCGTAAGTACCGTGATCGTATTATAGTGATACGGCACGGAAAAATAGTATTCACAGGTATTCTGTAAGGAAGGCAGAAAGCTTCCCAGATCTTTCATCAGAAACTGAATTGCCATTCCGACCGCGGCACTCAGTAAAAAGAGAATCGCCGCATTTCCCCTGCCTGTTTTGAACCGGTGAAAAATTCCGTTTTCATCATACTTTCCTGCATAGGCGGCAAGGAGATAAACGAAAACAAACCAGGTCAGGTCGTAACCATACCGGTCTGTCGCAAAAGCTACTGGTACAATACTCTTGATTCCGCTTAAAAATATAAAGAGTACGACAAGTGCCGTCTGATAGGTTTTCTTTGGAAGGTGCTGTGCCGCAAGATTCAAAAAAGGCATCAGCAGCATCAAAAGCAGGAACGAGGTTGCAAACCAGTAGTGTTCTGTCTCAATCGGAAACAGATAAGGAAGGATTCCATAAATGCCGTTCTGAAAGCCTGTGCTGATCCCCAAACCCATCAGTACAAGGGGAACCAGCAGGCTGTAAAACCAGATCTGGCAAAGGAACCGCAGGACTCTTTTCACCTGAAACGTTCCCTGATATCCGAAATAACCACTGATAAACACATAAGCGTTCACTGCCGCAAGGCAAAAATTTTCGAGGATCGTTCCCAAAACAGCTGAAACGTCCGATGGTTTTCCCGGTTCTAAAAGGTTCCCGGAATTTGCAAGAAAATGCATGGTAACAATCATCATCATGGCAACCATGCGCAATAATTCAATTCCTGCCTGACGTTTCCTTCCTTCCATGCAGTGCTCCCTTTCCCTTTACTTTTGCACACCTGAGCAGCAAATGCTTCCGGCTATGCGCAACAATGATCCCTTTTATCGTTCTCTTGTCACCTTTCCGTCTTCGACACGATAAACAATGTCGCACTTTTCGATCGTCTGCAGACGGTGTGCAATGATCACCATGGTCTTCCGTCCATGCAGGCGGTTAATGGAATCCATGATGGCTGCTTCCGTATCATTATCAAGGGCAGAGGTTGCCTCATCCATAATCAGTACCTCCGGATCCTCAAAAAGTGCCCTGGCAATGCTGATCCGCTGTCTCTGGCCTCCTGAGATACGGATTCCCCTCTCACCGATTCCGGTATCAAGTCCTTCCGGAAGGCTTCTTACAAACTCATCCAGCTGGGCCTCCTTAAGTGCCGCCCAGACCTTGTCATCGTCAATATCCTCGTCCGCGTAGCCAAATGCAACATTCTTACGGATGGTATCATCAATCATAAAAATATTCTGCGGAATGTATCCGACATTTTTAAGCCAGGACCGGTAATGATCACGGACCTCCACGCCATCTGCAAGGATCTGCCCCTGCTGGAGCTTTAACAGTCCGAGCATAATATCCACAACCGTAGATTTTCCGGCACCGGTTGTCCCCACAATTCCTACTGACTGTCCAATGGGAATCACCATATCCGCATGGTCAAAAATCAGCGTCTCCGTGTTCGGGTATTTATAAACAATATCCTTTAATTCAATCTTATCCCGGATCTCCATCTTCTGTACATCAATTTTCTGACGATACGCTTCTGCGTCGTAATTTACATTCTTATCACGGATATCATCCTGTAAATGGTCACTGACTCCCATAAAGAATGGTTCAAAATAGGAAATCGAGGTCAGATGGTTGTTAATCCGGTTTGCACAGGGCACAAGGCGCATGGCAACAACCGCAAGTGCACTCAGCTGGGTAATGACCTCACTTGCCTCAATTCCATTTAGCAGCTGCAGCATCATAAAAATAATCATTCCGGCTACTGCTACGGTCTCAATTAAGAGCCGCGGAGTGGCATTGTACAGATTATAGCGCTGTACGGCACTTACATAGCCATTTCCACACTTGGAATACTCATTAATAAAGTAGCTTTCCTTATTGGCAATCTTGATTTCCTTGATTCCCATTACCGACTGATCGATCCATTTATAAAGACCACTGTAATAGTCCTGATTCTCTACGCCGGCCTTTTTCATGATCGGCTTTAAAATAAACATAATAAGCAGAAGGACCGCAATCAGAAGAGCTGCAACGATAATGGTGATCTTAATTCCGCTGATAAAGGCCACCACAATGACAAGTCCCACGAAAATGACGCCCTCGCTGAAAAGCTGCAGCATCGCCAGAATCAGACCATACATGTTATTCACATCCGAAGTGATGCTTCTCTGAATCACGGACGTATCCGCATTCAGATAATATTCATACGGGCGCTGCATAAAGTTGATCATCATGCGTCTCGAGGTGGCAAACTGATTGGTATAGACGAACTTAAGCTGTGACTTCTGCTGGAAGAACAGAAAGACATTCTTGAGGACAAACATCAGAATCAGGGCCATCATCACAAACACCATAACGGCTGTGGTATTCTCCTTGTCAATATGAAAAAGCTCACAGATCACCTGGAGATAACGGTGCTTTGCCACCGCATTTTCTTCCAGAACCACCTGCATTACCGGAACTACCATCGAAATACCGGCAGTTTCAAGAATCGCTCCAATCAGCATCAGAATTAACTGAAGCACCATAATTCGTTTCTGACGTGCATCAAGAAGCACCATCATCTTTTTAAAAATTTTAACCATGTTTCTGTGATATCCTTATATTCTATATCTGTAACAAGCTGCCGGATTGTTCTGATTGGCTGACAAATATACATGCTTTCCGGCAGCTTATTTCATGTCGGGCGTCCGCCCTATAGAAATGAATATACAAGCTGCCCTTTGTGAGCAAGCTCCCACGGGCAGCTTGTATATTCATTTCTGCATGGCTGAACTTTTACCGCATTTGACAGGTGTTAAATTTACTGCTATAATGTGATCGTTGTAATAAATTTGTAACAAATACGTAATAAACGGGAATTTTTGGAGGTTTATTTTGAAACGATCAATTTTACAGGGCATCTGTCTTTCCACATCTGTATTTTTATTGCTGTCCCTGGATGGCCGGGCTGCGGAAACGGTTACGAAAGAAACACAGAGTGTTGCATCAGAAGAATTGATGACAGCAGGTGTCGAGAATCTTTTTATATCCACACTTTCGGTAGATGAATATAAGGCTCTTGCAGAGCAGGCAAAGGGTGCTATGTGGGGCTACACGAATCTTGGGCTTTGCAACGTACAGGAGAATAACTTAAATATCCGTGAGACACCGGATGAGAGTGGCAGGCTTGTTGGCAAGCTTCCCAAAGATGCTGCCTGTGAGGTTTTGGAAAGTGAAGACGGATGGGCACATATCACCTCCGGCAAGGTAGAAGGATATGTGAAGGAAGAATATCTCCTGACCGGTTACAATGCGAAGAAGAAGGGCGAGGAACTGGCAAGTACAGTTGCGGTTGCTTCTTCGGACGGCTTAAATATCCGGGAACAGCCGGACACCGGGGCCGATGTCGTGACACAGGTTGCAGAAGGAGAAGAGCTTCAGGTTGCAGAATTGTATAACGATCAGTGGGTCAAGGTCTTTCTGGATGATGAAGAGGTTTTCGTTTCCAGGGATTATGTTGAGTTAAAGTCGGATTTACAGACAGCCATCACAATGACCGAACTGTTATACGGACAGGGCGTATCCGATGTCCGTGTGGATCTTTGCCAGTATGCAAAGCAGTTTCTTGGCAATCCTTATGTCTGGGGTGGTACAAGCCTGACAAGTGGAGCAGACTGTTCCGGGTTTGTCTTAAGTGTTTTCAATAAGTATGGTGTGACTCTGCCTCATTCCTCGCAGGCACAGTCGAAGATGGGATCAACCATATCTGCTTCGGAATTAAAGGCAGGAGACCTGATTTTCTATGCGAAGGGTGGAAGCATTAACCATGTGGCAATCTACATTGGCGGCGGACAGGTTATTCATGCAAGTAATCCGAAAACCGGTATCCGGATTTCCAATTACAATTACCGTACACCGGCAAAGATGGTAAGGATATTACAGGATTAGAAAAATTTACCCCTTTACACAGCATCTGTTTTGTGATATGATGCTTGAGTATGAGTTCAGCCGATACTCAGAATCAGAGAATGATCTCGTAGGGACACTCCGACCCATTCTTAGTATCCGGCGGTTAATAATGGAAGGAGACAGAACATGATTTCTAAGGAAAAGAAAACAGCTATTATGAAGGAATATGCGAGATTTGAAGGTGATACAGGTTCACCGGAAGTTCAGATCGCAGTTTTATCTGCAAGAATTGCAGAGCTTACTGAGCATTTAAAGGAGCATCCGAAGGATAATCATTCCAGACGTGGTATGTTCAAAATGGTAGGTCAGAGACGTGGTCTTTTAAGCTACTTAAAGAGCAAAGACATCGAGAGATACCGTGCTTTGATCGAGAAACTTGGTCTCAGAAAGTAATTTGGTAGTTGAAGGCGGAGCATCAATAAAAGCTCCGCCTTTTTAAATTTTATACTGCTGTGCAGTAATATGTTCCACATGTACAGGAACGAGAAGAAAAAGGAGAGAAACTATGTACAAGACGTTTTCAATGGAACTTGCAGGCCGTACCTTAAGTGTTGATGTCAACCGTGTCGGCAAGCAGGCAAACGGATGCGCATTCATGCATTATGGTGATACCACCGTACTGTGTACCGCAACCGCATCAGACAAGCCCAGGGATGGAATTGACTTTTTCCCGCTGAGTGTTGAGTATGAAGAAAAGATGTATGCCGTAGGCAAAATCCCCGGTGGATTTAATAAGAGAGAAGGAAAGGCTTCCGAGAATGCAATTCTGACAAGCCGTGTTATCGACCGCCCGATGCGGCCTTTATTCCCGAAGGATTATCGTAATGATGTTACCTTAAACAATATGGTTATGAGCGTGGATCCGGAGTGCCGTCCGGAGTTGGTTGCCATGATCGGTGCAGCCATTGCCACCAGCATTTCCGATATCCCGTTTGACGGGCCCTGTGCAATGACACAGGTTGGCATGATTGATGGTGAGTTTATCATCAATCCTTCCCAGGAACAGTGGAAGAATGGAGACTTAAATCTTACTGTTGCTTCTACCAGGGAAAAGGTCATCATGATTGAAGCCGGAGCAAACGAGATTCCGGAAGAAAAGATGATCGAAGCCATTTATAAGGCACATGAAGTAAACCAGACCATTATTGCATTTATCGACCAGATGGTTGCAGAGGTTGGTAAGCCGAAGCATGAATATACAAGCTGTGCAATTCCGGAAGAGCTGTTTGCGGCAATGAAGGAAATCGTAACTCCCGCACAGATGGAAGAAGCGGTATTCACGGATGAAAAGCAGGTGCGTGAAGAGAATATCCGTCAAATTACCGAGAAGTTAGAGGAAGCTTTTGCAGATAACGAAGAATGGCTTGCTGTATTAGGAGAAGCGATTTACCAGTATCAGAAGAAGACTGTTCGTAAGATGATTCTCAAAGATCATAAGCGTCCGGATGGACGTGAGATCACCCAGATCCGTCCTCTTGCAGCAGAAGTTGATATTATTCCGAGAGTACATGGTTCTGCAATGTTCACCCGCGGACAGACACAGATCTGTAATGTATGTACCCTGGCACCGCTATCCGAACAGCAGAAGCTTGACGGTCTTGATGAAAATGAAGTAAGCAAGAGATATATGCACCACTACAACTTCCCGTCCTACTCGGTAGGTGAAACAAAGCCCTCCAGAGGACCCGGACGTAGAGAAATCGGACATGGCGCACTGGCAGAGAGGGCTCTGATTCCGGTACTTCCTTCTGAGGATGAATTCCCTTATGCAATCCGTACCGTATCCGAAACCTTTGAATCCAATGGATCCACCTCCATGGCTTCTACCTGTGCATCCTGTATGTCCCTGATGGCTGCAGGTGTTCCGATTAAGAAGATGGTTGCAGGTATTTCCTGTGGTCTTGTTACCGGTGAAACCGATGACGATTTCGTGCTGTTAACTGATATTCAGGGATTGGAAGACTTCTTCGGCGATATGGACTTTAAGGTCACCGGTACAACGGATGGTATTACCGCAATCCAGATGGATATTAAGATTCATGGTCTGACCAGACCGATCGTAGAAGGTGCCATTGCAAGATGTCGCGAAGCAAGACTTTTCATCATGGATAACTGTATGAAGAAGGCGATTGCAGAGCCTCGTAAAGAGGTTGGACCTTACGCTCCGAAGATCATTTCCATCAACATTGATCCTGAGAAGATCGGTGATGTGGTTGGTCAGCGTGGTAAGACCATCAATGAGATCATTGCCCGTACCGGCGTAAAGATTGATATTACTGATGACGGTAAGGTATCCGTATGTGGTACCGATAAGGAAATGATGGACAAGGCGATCGAGTACATCAAGACCATCGTTACCGACTATCAGGAAGGACAGATCTTCCAGGGTATCGTTGTCAGCATTAAGGAATTCGGTGCATTCATCGAGTTTGCTCCCGGTAAGGAAGGCATGGTTCATATTTCCAAGATCGCTAAGGAAAGAATCAATCACGTAGAAGATGTCTTAACTCTTGGTGACAAGGTTACGGTAGTATGCCTTGGCAAGGATAAGATGGGAAGAATGAGCTTCTCCATGAAGGATGTAGCACAGAACTAACGGGGAATTTCCCGAATCGAATAGAAGTAATAAATCAGACAGCTCTTCATATAATGTCTTAAAGACAATATGAGGAGCTGTTTTTTATGGGAAAAAGGGACGAGATTCTTTCGCTGTTTCCGGACGGTCTGAAAGGACGAATGAAGCCGGTGCTTGAAGATGTGGAACATTTAAATGAAATCCGTCTTGGTGTGAACCGTCCGTGCCGGATTATCCGGGAGGGATGTGAATACTTCCTGTCACAGGATGGGACGTGCCTTACACAAGGGAACAATGCATGGCTGACTTCAGACCGGGAAATCGAAAGCATTGTGAACCAGATGTGCAGCTATTCGCTATATGCATTTGAAAATGAACTCCGACAGGGGTTTCTTACGGTGCAGGGAGGTCATCGGATCGGCTTTGCCGGAAAGGTGATTCTGAATACGGATGGCAGTGTCCGGAATTTTTCCTGTATCCGGTTCTTAAATATCCGGATTTCGCATGAAATTTTAGGAATGGCGGATCCGGTACTGCCGTATCTGTTTCAACAGGGAGAGCTGTGGAATACCCTGATTATTTCACCGCCTGGCTGCGGCAAGACCACATTGCTGCGGGATCTGATCCGTCAGGTGTCGGATGGAACAGATACGCGGCAGGGACAGCAGGTTTCGGTTGTGGATGAACGGTCTGAGATTGCAGGAAGCTATCAGGGAATTCCACAGAATCAGGTAGGAATCCGGACGGATGTACTGGATGCCTGCCCGAAAACAGAGGGTATGATGCTCCTTGTGCGTTCCATGACGCCGCAGGTGATTGCAGTGGACGAGATCGGAAGCAAGGAGGATCTTGCAGCACTTCAAAGGATTGCAGTCTGTGGAACCGGAGTACTTGCAACCATGCACGGATATTCCCTTAAGGATGTGGAAGACAAGCTTGGAAAGAGTAAGAGCTTATTTGGACGTTTCCTGTTGCTTACATTTAAGGATCGGAAGCGGAGCGTAAGGATCTATGACGGAGAAAAACACCTGCTGCAGGAGACCGTCCTATGAGTGCCATTATGGGGAGCCTTCTGGTGATTCTGGGGGCCTTTGGATTTTCGGTAAGCCTCTGCCTGGAATACCGGATGCGGCTTATACTGTTAAAGCAGATCCGGGGCGTTTATGAATATATGGAATTTCAGATTTCCTATGGGAAGCTGCCGATTCCGGAAATCTTAAGAAAGCTTTCTTTTAAAGACGAGCTTTGTTTCCGGCAGGAGTTTGGACGGATTGCACAGCGGATGGAGGAAGGCGGACAGGAGCTTGCGGTGATCTGGAAGGAGGAGCTTGGACCGTCCCTTAGGAAAAGTGGATTAAAGAAAAAGGAGCAGGAATGGCTGCTTGCTTTTCCGTTGAAGCAGGGTTTTTTAATCGGGCAGGCACAGGCAGAGAGCCTTGGTGAAATCCGGCGGGAGCTGGAGGCTGGAATCCAAAGTCTGCAACAGGAACAAAAGAGCAGAAGTAAAGTGATCATGAGCGTGGGCGTGGCAGGAGGTGTGCTGCTATCCATACTCTTTTTATAGGAAGGATCGAACATGACCGTCTCAATACTTTTTAAGATTGCTGCAGTTGGAATACTGATTACCGTATTAAATCAGGTGTTAAAGCATAGTGGCAGGGAGGATCAGGCATTTCTGTGTTCCCTGGCAGGACTGGTACTGGTGTTAATGTGGCTGATTCCTTATATCTATGACCTGTTTGCCATGATGCAGGAGCTGTTTTTGATTGGATAAAGGAGGAAAACAATGAGCGTAATGAAAATCGGAATGATCGGTGTGCTTGGGGTGCTTCTTGCCTTGCAGTTTAAAAGCGAAAAGACCGAATATGGGCTTTATATCGGAGTCACGATCTGTCTTTTGATCTTCTGGTTCTGTATGGAACAGATGGTACATCTGGTAGGAAAAGTGGAGGCACTTTCCCAATACCTTAAGGGAAGTGAGATGTATATTCTGTATCTTGTAAAGGCAGTCGGAATCACCTATCTGTGCAATTTCAGTTCTCTGGTATGTAAGGATGCCGGATTTGGAGCTGTGGCAGGACAGATCGAGGTGTTTGGTAAAATTTCCGTGCTTCTGATGGGACTTCCGGTGCTGGCAACCGTGATTGAGAATATCGGAGCACTTTCGGTTGGCTGATGGTATGAAAACAGGGTAATTATATGGAAGAAAGAAAAGAAAAGGGCACATGGATCGGGGACCTTCTTGCGAGGATCGTCTTTCAGACAGGAACTGGGCTTTGTGCGTTAATGCTTGGTATACTTGTGCCGGGTTTCGAAGTACATGCCGGGGAACAGGGATGTCAGTGGGGGTACCAACAAGAGCAGAAACAGGAACAGGAACAGCACATGCAGCTAAGTGATGAAGCGGACAATTATCTGGCAGTCATGCTCGAAGATTATGATTTTACAGGACTTGACGAAGAGCTTGCCGTGTATTTCCCGGATCTTTCGATTCATGCAGACGGAATTATGAAAATGCTGCTGGATGGAAAGGTACAGGAGGTGCTAAGACTTTTCGGACAGCAGATTAAGGGAAAGCTTTGGGGGGAAGTGCCGTTTGCAAGACAGGTATTTTTATATGTGCTGGTGCTTGGTATTTCCTCTTCCTTTTTTACCGGATTTGCGGATCTGTTTGCAGGTGCCCGTCAGGAAAAAATAGCATTTTATCTGTTGTATATGATGTTAGTTGGAATCCTGGTTCTGGTGATGACAAAGATCAGTACGATTACCGCCCAGGTCTTTACCTTGATTCTGGATTTTGTGAAGACGTTTATTCCGGTGTATTTCATTTCGGTCGGAGCAGCCAATGGCACTGGAACGGCAGTGGTGTATTATCAGGTGATGCTGCTTGTGATTTATTTTGTGGAAGCTTTTGTCTGTAAGGTGCTTCTCCCGATTGCATACAGCTATATGCTGCTTGGAATTCTGAACGGACTATGGGCGGAGGAGAGACTTACCCTGCTGCTTGATCTGTTGAAAAAAGCAGTGCTTGTTTCCCTGAAGGCTGTCCTTTTCCTCATTACAGGCTTAAGCCTGATCCAGTCAATGATCGTTCCTGTCGTAGACAGTTTTAAGAATACTGCAATTCATAAGGTGGTTTCGGTAATTCCGGGAATCGGGGGACTGACCGGTGGTGTGACAGAGCTTTTGCTTGGAGCGGCGGTCTTAGTCAAAAACAGCTTCGGTGTTTTTTTGCTGATTCTGCTTCTTTCGATCTGCCTGATACCGGTTCTGAAGATCGGGGTACTGGCCTGCAGTGTAAAGCTTTCCGCGGCAATTACCGGGATGATCAGTGATAAACGGATTTCGGACTGTGCCGATCATATCGGAGAGGGCTGCTTTCTGGTTCTGCGATGTGTGTTTACGTCCATTGCCCTGTTCTTTATTGTGATTGCAGTGGTTGCCTATTCGGTCAGGATGTGAAAGGAGAACAGATGCTTGAAGCAATCAAAAATGCCTGTATTTTTTTGTTAATTGCGCAGATCCTGATGGTGCTTGTGCCGGAAGAAGCCTATGCCAAATATGTACGGGTACTGGTTTCCCTGATTCTGATTCTGAAAATTACCCAGCCGTTTCTGATCCTTATATCCGGCAGGGAAGCACAGGAGGTGATGCAGGCGAATGTGGAGCAGCTTTATGTGGAATTATCAGTGAGGGAGCTTCCTTCCTCCATACAGAGAGAAACCGGGAACCTGTATGCACATATGACGGAATATGTTGCCGGACAGATTGCACAGGAGCAGGATCTGCAGAAGCAGGATCGGCAGGGGCGGAATAAGCAGGAACAGAATAATCAGGAACAATCGATGGAGGAAGAGGTGACAGATCAGCAGCAATTTACGGAAGATGTGAAAAGAGAACAGTAAGAGAGAGGCAGGAGGAACAGGCGCAGACCGGAGATGCGGAAAGAATAGCCGGGATGGAGAGCGCCGGAGTTTGTGAAGGGGTGAAGAATATGACAGACAGGGAGAGGGAAAGCAAGTTTCAGCAGAAAGAAGGAGAGCAAAGGAAAGCCGGACAGGAAACCCGGGAAGAAATGAAGGAAGAAGTACAGGAAAAGGTACAGAAAGAAAACGGCAGTTTCTTAAAAAGACTGCGGTGGAGAAAAGAAAACTTTCTGGTGCTTCTCCTGCTTGGCGTATTGCTTTTAGTAGCGGCATGGCCGGTAGAAAAGAAAAGCAGAAGCACAGGAATAGGAACAAAGAGCAGCATGACAGACAGTGCCTTGTCGTTTCTCGATTACGGGGAAAGTACAAACATGGAGGATACGAGAGAGGCTTACGTGGTATCGCTGGAGCATTCTTTAGAGGAGCTGCTTTCGACCATGGAAGGAGTGGGGGAGAATAAGGTCATGATTACCCTAAAGCCATCGACGCGGAATACCTATTATTCCTTTGCTTCCACAATGGAAATCGAAGGTGTTGTGGTGTGCGCAAAGGGGGCGGCAAACGGGAAGGTTGCAAAAAATATATCTGAAGTAATTCAGGCATTATTTGGACTGGAGGCACATAAAATTAAAATAGCTAAAATGATATAAGCAAAAAAGGAGACATGGTTTGAAGAATATGGTGAAGAAGAATCAGGTGATGATTACCGCACTTGCACTGATGATTGCGGTTGCCGGCTACTTGAATTTTGCCGGAAACAGGATTACACAGGAAGAAATTGTGACAACCGGATCGGACACGGTCGAGACCGCGAAGGTAACCGGAGACGATTCTCAGTATGAGGATATTCAGAGCATGGATTCGGAACTTGTGCTGGAAGAGGATAATTATCTGGAACAGTCCATGGATGATATTCTGGCGGAGGATATTACGGTGGATGAGGAAAATGCAGATCTGGAAGCAGGGTCTGACAGCGTGGAAGAGATCACGGGGGATGTGCCCGGAGAAGCGGTTTTTACCAGTGTGGCAGGTATGGACAGTCTTTCGGGAGCCAAACTGTTAAAGGAGCAGACCAGGGCAAAGAGCAGGGAAACCTTCCTTGAAATCATCAATAATACCAACATTGCCGAGGAACAGAAGCAGGAAGCAATTGACGGAATGATTGAGCTTACGGATGTTGCCGAAAAGGAGACGGCCGCAGAAATCCTGCTTGAGGCAAAAGGCTTTGAGGACGTGGTTGTCAGCATCACCGATGATATGGTAGATGTGGTTGTGAATACCGCAGAGCTTACAGAAGCACAGCGTGCGCAGATTGAGGATATCGTTGTCCGCAAAACAGGAATGAATCCGGAGGCCATCGTGATCAGTACCCTTGCACAGCAGTAAACGTTGTTTTGATGAAGTTTTTGGTGCTATAATTTCTAAAATGTGGTATCCTATTACAGAATAATGAAGAAAGAGAGGGATACCAGGTGAAAAGAGTCTTTTTGATTGTTTTAGACAGTGTGGGAATAGGGGCTTCAGAAGACGCCGCAGATTTCGGGGATGCAGGAACGAATACTCTGCGGTCGGCTGCGACAAGTCCCTGTTTTCATATGCCCAATATGAAAAAGCTTGGACTGTTTAATATCGATGGAGTGAAGGACTGGGCAGAACCGGATCCTGACCCGGTTGGTGTCTATGGGCGGATGACGGAGCGTTCGAAAGGAAAGGATACCACGATCGGCCACTGGGAGATTGCCGGTGTTATTTCCGAAAAGCCCTTACCTGTTTATCCTCATGGCTTTCCCGAAAGCGTGCTTCAGGAATTTGAACGACAGACAAAGAGAGGTGTTTTATGCAATAAACCTTATTCCGGTACGGAAGTAATTAAAGCGTACGGGGATGAGCATGTGAAGACCGGGAAGCTCATTGTGTATACGTCTGCGGACAGCGTCTTCCAGATCGCGGCGCATGAAGAGGTGGTTCCGTTAGAGGAACTGTATGAGGACTGCCGGATTGCACGGAAGATCCTTACCGGGGAGCATGGTGTGGGAAGAGTGATTGCCCGTCCCTTTGTCGGAAGTAACGGGCAATATACGAGAACAACGAACCGCCATGACTTTTCGTTAGAGCCTCCAAGGGACACGATGCTGGATGTGCTAAAGCTTGCGGGCAAAGACGTGATCGGAGTCGGCAAGATTCATGACATCTTTGCAGGAAGAGGGCTTACCGATTTTGTTTATACGAAGGGCAATGCCGATGGAATCGACAAGACCCTTTCCTATCTGGATCAGAATTTTGAAGGTCTGTGCTTTATCAATCTGGTAGATTTTGACATGCTTTACGGACACCGGAACGATATCGAAGGCTATGCGAAGGCTCTTACGGCTTTTGATGAAGCACTCCCTGAGATCATGCATAAGATGCGGGAGGATGACCTTTTAATGATTACGGCCGATCATGGCTGTGATCCCGGGTATACCTGTTCCACGGATCATTCCCGCGAGCATACACCGCTTGTCATGTATGGAAAGAACTTAAGTCCCGGAAATCTGGGCACACGAAAGACCTTTGCGGATATTGGAGCCACGGTGCTCCATGCACTTTCCGTCGAAGGAAATATAGCAGGAGAATCAGTATTATGAGTAATTATGAAAAGGAAATCAACAGAAGAAGAACATTTGCCATTATTTCCCACCCGGATGCCGGTAAGACAACCCTGACCGAGAAATTCCTTTTATACGGAGGTGCAATTAATCTCGCAGGAAGTGTAAAGGGTAAGGCTACCGCAAGACATGCCGTTTCGGACTGGATGGAAATTGAAAAGGAAAGAGGTATTTCCGTAACATCTTCTGTTTTGCAGTTTGAATATGACGGCTTTTGTATCAATATTCTGGATACTCCCGGACATCAGGACTTCTCAGAAGATACGTACCGTACGCTGATGGCAGCGGACTCTGCTGTCATGGTGATCGATGCATCAAAGGGTGTTGAGGCGCAGACCAGAAAGCTGTTTAAGGTTTGTGTGATGCGTAAGATTCCGATTTTTACCTTTGTTAATAAAATGGACCGGGATGCCAATGATACGTTTGAACTTCTCGATGAGATCGAGAAGGAGCTTGGAATTGCAACCTGTCCCGTAAACTGGCCGATCGGTTCCGGTAAGCGTTTTAAGGGTGTGTATGACCGTAAAAGAAAATGTGTCATCACTTATTCCGATACCGAGAAGGGAACGAAGGAAGGGGAAACACTGGAGGTTTCCCTGGATGACAGGGCACATTTAGACAGTGTGATCGGAGAAGAGGCAGCGGGCATTCTGACTGATGAAATCGAACTGCTTGATGGAGCAAGTGCGGAGTTTGACCTTGATCTGGTACAGGCAGGAGAGTTGACTCCGGTATTTTTCGGATCCGCACTCACGAACTTTGGCGTGGAATTCTTTTTACAGCATTTCCTTGAAATGACAACAACGCCGCTTCCGCGTAAGGCAGACATCGGGCTGATAGATCCGGTGAACCACGATTTTTCGGCCTTTGTATTTAAAATTCAGGCAAACATGAACAAGGCACACCGTGACCGTATTGCCTTTATGAGGATCTGTTCGGGCAGGTATGATGCCAATATGGAAGTGAAGCATGTACAGGGCGGCAAGGTGATGCGCTTATCCCAGCCGCAGCAGATTATGGCGAGTGAACGCAAGATCCTTGAGGAGGCCTATGCAGGAGATATTATCGGCGTATTTGATCCGGGTATTTTTTCTATCGGGGATACCCTGTGCATGCCGAAGGAGCAGTTCCAATATGAAGGAATCCCGACCTTTGCACCGGAGCATTTTGCGAGAGTGCGTCAGGTGGATACCATGAAGCGGAAGCAGTTTGTGAAGGGAATCACCCAGATTGCACAGGAGGGTGCCATCCAGATCTTCCAGGAGTTTAACACCGGTATGGAAGAGATCATCGTCGGTGTTGTTGGTGTCCTGCAGTTTGATGTTTTAAAATATCGTCTGGAGAATGAATATAACGTAGAGATCCGGCTTGAGCCGCTTGCGTATGAGCATATCCGCTGGATCGAAAATAAGGATCTGGATCTGAAGAAGCTTGTCGGAACCTCTGACATGAAGAAGATCAAGGATCTGAAGGGGAATCCTTTGTTACTCTTTGTCAATGCATGGAGCGTTGGAATGACACTGGAACGGAATGAAGGATTGGTGTTATCCGAATTTGGACGAAACTAAATGAAGGCTCGAAACAGAAAATCCTTACGCGGGCTTATGGTCACAGGGCTGCTTGCCGCTATACTTTTTTTAAACGGATGCAGTTATGAGGAGCTTGCCTGTGAGGTAAGGGATTATTTACAACTGAATAACGAAGAGCAGGTGCTGTTAAAGGACGAGGATTCCGGAACAGTTTCTGCAAGAGAGCTTGAGGATGTGGAACAGGCACCGGCTGAAGCAGTCGATGGATTGAAGGAAGAGCAGACACAAGCCTTTCATTACAACCGGCTTTCGGAACCGGAGCAGAAGCTCTATGGAGAGATTCTGTATATTCTGCAGGAACATTTAGAGGATATACAGATTTCCACGACTGACTCCGGGGAGGTAGAGAAGGTTTTCCAGTGCGTTTTAAATGACCATCCGGAGATCTTTTATGTGGAAGGCTATACGCTTACAAGGTATGCGCTTGGCGAGGAACTGAAAATGATGACCCTGTCCGGAACCTACAGCATGACACCGGAGACGATAGAAGCGAAGAAACAGCTTATTGATAGTTATGTAAACCAATGCTTCATGTCTCTCCCAACAGGAGATGGATCCCAGTATGCAATTGCCCGATATGTTTATGAATACCTGATTGAAAATACAGAGTATGATGCCGGTGCACCGGATAACCAGAATATCTGCTCTGTATTTATTACACACCGGAGTGTCTGTCAGGGCTATGCCAAGGCAACCCAGTATCTGCTGCAAAAGGCAGGCATCGAAGCAACTCTTATTATGGGAACGGTACAGAACGGGGAAGGACATGCCTGGAATCTGGTGAAGCTGGATGGTGAGAACTACTTTATGGATACCACATGGGGAGATGCGTCCTATCAGATGACGGAAGGAAGCGTACAGAATGCGGGAAGCCTGCCGCCGATTAACTATGATTATCTGTGTGTGACAACCGGACAGTTATCGAAGACCCATACGATTGAAGAGGTGGTTCCGGTTCCGGTATGCACGGCCATGACCGATAATTATTATGTAAGGGAAGGCCTGTATTTTACAGAGCTTTCCAAAGACCGGATCACGGATGTGTTTGCAAGGGCGTATGAGAGACAAAGCAGCTATGTTACCTTAAAGTGCAGCAGCCGCGAGGTCTATGAGGAAATACGAAGGTTTCTGATTGAAGAACAGGGAATTTTCGAGTTTCTGAATCCGGATACAGGAACGGTTTCCTATGCGGAAAACGTGGAGCAATTAGATTTGAGCTTCTGGTTGTAAAATAACGGAAATTTTGCTATGATTAAGGTTAACATAGTTCATATAAGACAGGATTAAGAAAGGACTAAGCAGGATGGAAAAGAAGATGGAAAATAACAACTATGTGTTGGAAGAGGATATTAACTTGGGAACTGTGAAAATTGCCGATGATGTGGTTGCCATGATCGCAGGACTGGCCTGCATGGAGGTCAAGGGAGTAGGTGCCATGGCAGGCAATGTGGGAAATGAGCTGCTTGACAGGGTCGGTGTGAAGAGTCTTACCAAGGGTGTTAAGGTTTATGTGACCGGCAAGAAAGTAAAAACAGACGTTGCCCTTCTTGTAGAGTATGGATATAACATTCCGGCTGTTTCCCAGAAGGTGCAGGACAAAGTAAAATCTGCCATTGAAAATATGACCGGACTTGAAGTGACCGATGTGAATGTCCGTATCGCCGGAGTAAACGTACAGAGCAAATCGTTATAAGAATAACAGACAACAGACAACAGGACGAAGTATATGAGTAGAAGAGAATTGCGGGAACAGCTTTTCAAACTGTTGTTCCGTATAGAGTTTAATGCAGAAGAAGAAATGCCGCAGCAGGAAGAGTTTTTCCTGGAGGAAGAAGAAATTGTGCGGGAGAGCGACAGAAAGCAGCTGGATGCGAAGTTTCACAATATTTTAGAAAAGCTTGAGGAGATCGACCGTGAACTGAATGAAAGGGTAAGCGGCTGGAATACCGGGCGTATGGGTAAGGTGGATCTGACCATTTTACGTCTGGCTGTTTATGAGATCGAATACGATGAAGACATTCCAACAGGTGTGGCAATTAATGAAGCAGTAGAGCTTGCAAAGAAGTTCGGACAGGATTCCTCCGCTTCTTTTGTAAATGGTGTACTGGCGAAATTCACATAGAAGGTAATGACATGCAGAATGTGTATACAGTCGGACAGATCAATTCCTATATCAGGCGGATGTTTGCAGAAGACTTTCTGCTGCAGGAGCTGAACATCAAGGGAGAGGTAAGTAATTGCAAATACCATTCTTCCGGACATATTTATTTTACACTTAAGGATATGAAAGGAACGATTTCCTGTGTGATGTTTGCAGGGAACCGTTCCGGTCTTTCTTTTCGGATGACGGAAGGAATGCAGGTTGTTGTGCAGGGAACCGTGGATGTCTATGAACGCGACGGGAAGTATCAGGTTTATGCAAAGCGGATTACCTTAGACGGAGAGGGTGCATTGTTTGAGCGTTTCCAGCGTCTGAAGGAGGAGCTTTTGGAACGTGGAATGTTCGCACCGGAATATAAGAAACCGATTCCGAAATATATCCGGACGCTGGGTGTCGTTACCGCATCAACCGGTGCGGCTGTCCGGGATATCATCAATATCACCCACAGGAGGAATCCTTATGTGCAGATCCTTCTGTATCCGGCTATCGTGCAGGGAGAGGGAGCAGCTGACAGTATTGTCCGTGGAATCCATATGTTAGAGCAGCAGAAGGTTGATGTGATGATTGTTGGCCGGGGTGGCGGTTCCATTGAGGATCTTTGGGCATTTAACGAAGAACGGGTGGCACAGGCGGTATTTGATTGTGAGATCCCCATTATTTCCGCAGTCGGACATGAAACCGATACAACGATTATTGATTATGTGGCAGATCTGAGGGCACCGACCCCATCCGCAGCAGCAGAGCTTGCAGTATATGATTTTTTGAGAACCGGACAGGAGCTTCAGGCTGCGAAAGATACCATGAACCGGCAGATCCTGCGCAGGATCTCCATGCAGCGGACTGAATTAAGGGTGCTTGCTTCGCAGTTAAAAAGCAGCAGTCCCATGGGGAAGATCCGTGAAAAGAGGACCTGTGTCCTGCAGCTGGAGGATCACCTGCAGGAAGCCATGAGAAGAACGCTGGACGTGAAACGTCATCAGCTTGCGATATATATTGAACGGTTAAAGGGACTTTCGCCACTTGATAAGCTTAATCAGGGTTATTCCTATGTAGCAGATGGCAGGGGCAGAACCGTTACCGGAATTCAGAAGGTACAGATCGGGGATCCGATTCAGGTTTATGTGAAGGATGGAAGGATCGATGCTTCGGTAACTGCCGTGAATCCGATGAATCTGAATAGATAATCCTGGCAGCAGAGAGGGCATAGGAAATTGCAGCACCGGGGAGAAGGATAGAGAATGGGAAAAGAAGAAAAAGAACAGCAGGAAGCATTTTCTCTGGAAAAGGCTTTTGAACAACTCGAGGAAACGATCGAACAACTGGAGCAGGAGGATGTCTCTTTGGAGAAATCCTTTGAAATTTACCAGGCGGGGATGAAATTGCTGAAGAAATGCAACGAATCCATTGACCGGGTGGAGAAGCAGGTACTTGTACTACAGGAGGATGGAACGACCTATGAGCTTTCATGAGGAATTAGAAGCAAGGACGAAACAGGCAGAAGAGATTTTGCAGAAATATCTGCCGGCAAAGGAAGAGGCTTATCAGAAGACAGTTATGGATGCCATGCACTACAGTGCCATGGCAGGAGGGAAGCGGTTACGTCCCGTGCTGATGAAGGAGTGCTTTATTCTTTTCGGGGGAACAGGAGAGATCATTGAACCGTTTATGGCAGCACTGGAAATGATCCACAATTATTCCCTGGTACATGATGATCTTCCGGCAATGGATAATGACGAATACCGGAGAGGAAAGCTTACCACATGGAAGGTATACGGCGAATGTATGGCGATTCTGGCGGGCGACGGACTGTTGAATTTTGCGTTTGAAACCGCATCCAACGCTTTCCGGATGGTGGATAAGGAGTGTGGGACAGATCCGGCGCAGCAGCTGAAGACCTACAGGGCCGTTGGAAGGTCCATGCAGATTCTTTCAAAGAAGGCCGGAATCTACGGCATGATCGGCGGGCAGACAGCAGATATTGAAGCAGAGGGCAGAAATGATCTGACAGAGGAGCTTTTATTATTTATTCACGAACATAAAACAGCAGCGCTGATGGAGTGCGCCATGATGATCGGAGCAGCACTTGCAGGGGCATCACAGTCCGATATTGAGAAGATGGAACGGGCTGCCTCTAACATCGGAATTGCTTTTCAGATACAGGATGACATTCTGGATATTACCAGTACGACAGAGGTTTTGGGTAAGCCTGTGGGAAGTGATGAAAAGAATCACAAGCTGACCTATGTAACGCTTCACGGCATCGAGGAATCGAAGCAGCAAGTGAAGGAGCTTTCGGAGGAGGCAGTAGAGATTCTTAAGTCCTTTGAAACGAAGAACGGATTTTTGGTTGAGCTGGTAGAACAGCTGGTAAATCGGGAAAAATAGAGAAAAGCAGGGAAAACAATGATACTTGAGAAAATTAAGAACGCAAATGATATTAAGAATATCCCTCCGGAAAGCTATGATGCTCTGGCAGAAGAAATCCGGGAGTTTTTAATTCAGAGTATTTCCAAAACAGGGGGGCATCTGGCATCCAATTTGGGAGCGGTGGAGCTGACAATGGCACTGCATCTGTTTTTGAATCTGCCGGAGGATAAGATTATCTGGGATGTAGGACATCAGTCTTATACCCATAAGCTTTTGACGGGAAGAAGGGAAGGCTTTGTAGAGCTTCGTAAATTCGGCGGCATGAGCGGTTTCCCGAAGACAAAAGAGAGTGACTGTGACTGCTTTAATACCGGACACAGCTCAACCTCGATTTCCGCAGGCTTAGGTCTTGTGAAGGCCAGAGATTTAAAGGGTGAAAATAATACAGTTGTTGCCGTGATCGGGGATGGTTCCCTGACAGGAGGCATGGCATATGAAGCATTGAATAATGCAGCAAAGCTGGAAACAAATTATATCATTGTCTTAAATGACAACAATATGTCCATTTCCGAAAATGTCGGTGGAATGTCCAAATACTTAAACAGTGTACGTACCGCAGATGGTTACCTGAACCTGCGTGACGGTGTCTATAATACTATTATGGATATGCCAAACGGGGATAAGGTTGCCAACAAAATCCGCCGGTTTAAGAATATGTTTAAGCAGATGGTGGTTCCGGGAATGCTGTTTGAGGATATGGGAATCACGTACTTAGGACCGGTAGATGGGCATGACATCAATGCGATGGTGCGCACCTTCCAGGAGGCAAGGAGAATCCGTAAGGCTGTGATTGTCCATGTCATTACCGAAAAGGGAAGGGGCTTTACACCGGCAGAGCGTCATCCGGCGAGATTTCATGGAACAGAGCCCTTTGACGTGGAAACCGGACTTCCGTTAAAAGCACGGACCAGCGCCAATTATACCGATGTTTTTTCAACGGTCATGTTAAAGCTGGCCTCCCGTGATGAGCGTGTGGTAGCCATTACGGCAGGCATGCCGGATGGAACCGGATTAAAGCGTTTCCGAAATGTCTATCCGGATCGGTTTTTTGATGTGGGAATTGCAGAAGAGCATGCCGTTACGTTCGCAGCAGGACTTGCAGCAGGAGGCATGAGACCGATTGTGGCGATATATTCCTCTTTCCTGCAAAGGGCCTATGACCAGATTCTGCATGATGTCTGTTTACAGAATCTGCCGGTGGTATTTGCCATTGACCGTGCCGGACTTGTGGGAAGTGACGGAGAGACGCATCAGGGTATTTTTGATCTGTCGTACTTATCCTCGATTCCGAATATGCACATTATGGCTCCAAAGAATAAATGGGAGCTTTCCGATATGATGAAATATGCCCTTGTTATGGATGCACCGGTGGCAGTCCGGTATCCGCGTGGAGAAGCATACTCCGGTTTAAAGGAATTTCGGGCACCGGTTGAGCTTGGAAAGGCAGAGCTTCTTTATGCAGAGGGAGAAGTATGTCTGCTTGCCGTCGGCAGCATGGTTGTCACAGCCCTTGCCGTCCGGGAACTGTTAAAGGAGTATGGTATTGACTGCAGTATTGTGAATGCACGGTTTGTAAAGCCGATTGATGAAAAGGCCGTGGAATGGGCTGCAAGAAATCACCGTATGGTGGTTACCATGGAAGAGAATGTGTCAAGCGGCGGCTTTGGCGAGAAGGTGCGGGAGTACTTTGATACACTGGAAACCGAAAGCGTGCTGATGAATGTGGCACTTCCTGATGATTATGTGGAACATGGAAATGTGGATCTGCTCAAGCATGAGACCGGAATTGATGCCGAATCCATTACTTCGAGAATACGGAAAGAGATGGTTGATCTTTTATGAAAGAACGGCTGGATGTGCTTCTGGTAAAAAAGGGACTGGCTCCTTCAAGGGAAAAGGCGAAGGCAGTTATTATGGCCGGAAGCGTCTATGTGGATGGACAAAAGGAAGACAAGGCAGGCTCTGTCTTTGACGAAGAAAGTGCACAGATTGAGGTAAGAGGACATGCACTGCCCTATGTGAGCCGGGGAGGCCTGAAACTTGAAAAGGCACTTAAGGTTTTCCCGATCACGTTAACCGATAAGATCTGTATGGATATCGGAGCATCTACCGGAGGCTTTACCGATTGTATGTTACAGAATGGAGCCGCAAAGGTATATTCTGTGGATGTGGGCTACGGACAGCTTGACTGGAAATTACGTCAGGACGATCGGGTTGTCTGTATGGAAAAGACCAATTTCCGCTATATGACGCCGGAGGATATTCCGGATGTGCTTGATTTTGCATCGGTCGATGTGTCTTTTATTTCCCTGGATAAGATTCTGACGCCTGCGTATGCGTTATTAAAGGAGCAGGGAGAAATGGTGGCACTTATTAAGCCACAGTTTGAAGCCGGAAGGGAAAAGGTTGGCAAGAAAGGCGTTGTCCGGGATCCGAAGGTGCATGAGGAAGTAATTTCCAGGATTGTCCGTCATGCAGATGAGGTTTCGTTTGAGGTGCTGGATCTGTCTTATTCTCCGATCCGCGGACCGGAAGGAAACATTGAGTATCTCATTCATCTGAGGAAGAATCCGGAGCGGACTGTTTATCCGGATATTCTGGCAGTTTTTGAAAAGAAAATCAAAGAAATTGTGGAAGAAGCACATCAAGAGTTGGAGAAACCGTGAAAAACTTTATTATAATTACAAATCGGACAAAGGATAAAGAGCTGCAGGTAACGAACCGGATCCGGGATTATCTGACTGCACACGGGGCAGAATGTATCGTGGAAGAAGAGCTCCCCGAGGAAGGAAGCGGCTATACAGAAGCCGGATGTATTCCGGAGAATACCGAATGCGCCATTGTGTTAGGCGGAGATGGAACGATGCTGCAGGCTGCAATTGATCTGATTGATACGGAGATTCCGCTTGTCGGAATTAACCTTGGGACTCTTGGGTTTCTTTCGGAGGTCAACCGGAATGATCTGGAAACATCTCTTGACCAGCTGCTTTCAGATCACTTTGAAATCGAACAGCGGATGATGCTTTCGGGCTCGGTCTATTCCGGAACGAAGCAGAAGGAAACCTTTCAGGCATTGAATGATATTGTTATTACAAGAAGAGGATCCTTACAGATCAATTCTTATAATATTTTCGTAAATGAAAAGCATCTGCACTGTTATCATGCAGATGGAATTCTTGTTGCTACACCGACCGGATCTACCGGCTACAATTTATCGGCAGGGGGACCGATTGTGAACCCCTGTGCAAGGCTGATGGTACTTACACCGATCTGCCCGCATTCCATGCAGAACCGGAGTATTGTATTTTCCGCAGAGGATCAGATCCGGATTGAAGTGGAGGAACGCAGGGAACCGGTTCCGGCAGGCGGAATTGAAGTAATTTTTGATGGGGGACACCAGATTACACTCAAAGCAGGGGACCGGGTGGAAATTGTACATTCTGAGAAAACGACAGGAATTATTAAGCTGCATAAGGAAAGTTTTCTTGAAATATTAAATAAAAAATTGGGTGAATCCTAGAAAGGTACGGGGTATGAAGAAAAACAGACATCAGAAACTGAAGGAGCTGGTGGAGCAGTATGAGATTGAGACACAGGATGAACTGGCAGAGAAGCTGAAGGAAGCCGGTTTTGACGTGACACAGGCAACTGTATCAAGAGATATCCGGGAGCTGAAGCTTACGAAGGTTCCGACTGGTAATGGCAGGCAGAAATACACAATTCTGGTACATAGCGACCATTACTTAAGTGATAAGTACATCCGGGTATTGAAGGATGGGTATGTTTCCATGGATGTTGCGCAGAATATTCTTGTGGTGAAAACGGTATCCGGCATGGCTATGGCCGTTGCGGCAGCCATTGATGCCATAAAGCTTAAGGAGATCGTCGGCTGTATCGCAGGTGATGATACGATCATGCTGGTGCTTCACAGTGAAGCGGATGCGATAAAGACCATGGAGAATATCAAAGAGGCCATGGAGAGTTAAAATAAAACCTATTATGCGCTTTGAGAGAAGGAGCATAGGAGGAAAAGCAATGCTTGAAAATCTACACGTAAAAAATCTGGCACTGATTGATGAACAGGAAATTACCTTTACGAGAGGGTTAAACATTCTCACAGGTGAAACTGGTGCCGGTAAATCCATTGTACTGGGATCCATTCATCTGGCTCTCGGTGCAAAGGCAGACAAGGACAGCATCCGGAGCGGGGCAGATTATGCCCTCATTGAACTGGTGTTTTCCTTGAATGATATTCAGAAAAAGCAGATGGAAGAAATGGAGATTCCTTTAGAGGAGGATGGGACGCTGCTTTTACAACGGAAGATTATGCCGGGCAAGAGTATCTGCCGGATCAATGGAGAAACGGTGAGTGTCAGTCAGTTAAAGGAGCTTTCCGGGTGTCTCATGGACATGTATGGTCAGCATGAGCATCAGACACTGCTAAAGCCGTTAGCCTATGGAAAAATGCTGGATCAGTATATTGGATCAAAGGCTATTGAGTGCAAGGAAGCACTTAAGGAGGAATTGCGGCAGTATCAGGAGCTGAAACAGCAGCTTGATGAACAGGATATGGATGAAGAGATGCGGAAACGGCAGGCAGATCTTCTTTCCTTTGAAGTAAATGAGATTGAAGCAGCTTCCCTGCAAAAGGGTGAGGATGAAGAACTGGAAAAGCAGTATCAGAAGCTCGTTCATGCAATGCGCATACAGGAGGCTGTGACAGGTGCCTATGCCATGACCGGTTACGAGGAGGAAGAAAGTGCCGGCAATGTGCTGGGGCGGGCAATGCGGGAGCTTAAGAGTGTACAGAAGCTGGATGAGGAGCTGGATGTCCTTGGTGGGCAGTTAACCGAGATTGACAGCCTGCTCAATGATTTTAACCGTGCTCTTTCCGAATACAGTGACAGCCTGAATTTCGAAGAAGAAGAGTTCGCAGCAGTGGAAGAACGTCTGAATCTCATCAATCATCTCAAAAGCAAATATGGAAACACCGTTGCCGATATTCTTACTTCTTATGAGCAGAAGCAGGAAAAGCTCGAACAGCTTGGCAATTATGAATTATATTTAGAACAGTTAAAGAAGCAGATTGAAGATAAGAAACAGCATATTCTGGAAATTTGTAAAATACTTTCCGGATTACGGAAGGAAGCAGCAGAACCGTTAAGCAGGAAGCTGAAGTCAGCAATGATTGATCTCAATTTTATCGATGTGCAGTTTGACATCGAGGTAACCTCCGATCCGGATCATTTTCATGCAGATGGATATGATAAGATTGAGTTCCTGATTTCCGTAAATCCGGGGGAAGCCATGCGGCCGATCTGGCAGGTGGCAAGCGGCGGTGAATTATCACGGATCATGCTTGCCTTTAAAACTGTATTTGCAGATAAAGAGGATACCGCAACCTTGATTTTTGATGAAATTGACACCGGAATCAGTGGAAAAACGGCATGGAAGGTTTCTGAAAAAATGGGACAGCTTTCCAGGGACAAACAGATCATCTGTATCACCCATCTGCCACAGATTGCAGCCATGGCAGATACGCATTTTCTGATTGAAAAATCCGTAAAAGAAAACAGAACAGTCACCGATCTTACGAAGCTTTCCGAAGAAGGTTCTTTAAGGGAGCTAGCACGTCTCTTAGGAAGTGAAGAGGTGAGTGAGGCTGCGATCTCCAATGCGAAGGAGATGAAGATAACAGCACAGAAGGCCAAAGAACAGACAACATAATTGGAAGGATTTGTCCGTGTAAAAACAGAATAACCGAACATACTAAGAAAGAACACATTTCGTTTTGATGTGTTCTTTTAGTTTGCGCAGAACACTTAGTGAATCCGAGCCGAATGCGAAGGATGAACTTAGTGAGAGCCATACCTGTGCACTTAATGAGAGCGAGCGTGAGCGAAGCACGAATTTAGTGCAGCAGGTAGTGCAGAGCACGAAGCAAGTCGGAGACGTAGCCTGAGGTTAGTGCGAGTCATACCTGTGCACTTAATGAGAGCGAGCGTGAGTGAAGCACGAATTTAGTGCAGCAGGTAGTGCAGAGCACGAAGCATGTCGAAGACGTAGTTTGAGGTTAATGTGAGCCAGTAAGGAGGCACCTTATGCCGGACAATGATTTACAGATAGAAAACAGAATATACAGACTTCGGATCAGCAGATACCGGAGATTCCTCTTTCTGTTACTGGGAGCCGGAGTTCTGGCGGTATTGCTTACCGGTTATTTTTTGATCTGGAACCGGGTGCCGTCTACGATTATGATGAAAGCCGGAGTAGATCAGAAGCTGCAGTTGTATGTGCCGGTTTCGGGTGAGCTGTACAAGGAAGCGGTGGAGACAGGCGGAACCATTGGAAAACAGAAGAAATCAGAGGTGCAAGGCAGAAAAAGTCTGCAGATTGACCTTACGAAAACGGTGACATTAAAAGCAAAACAGGTGGACAGTTATCGTATGGATCTGAAGCTGTTTGGGGTAGTTCCTTTTAAGAATGTGAATGTTGAGGTGATTCCGGACGTGATGCTGAAGCCTGCGGGAATCCCGATCGGTATTTATGTGGAGACGAATGGAATTCTGGTGGTTGGCGTGGGAAGCTACGAGAACGAAACCGGGCAGCTGTGTGCACCTGCTAAAAATATTTTACAGGTTGGCGATTACATCCTTGAAATGAATGATGAAAAGGTGGAAAGCAAGGCGGAGCTGATTGATCGAGTGGCGCATTGTGAAGGGCAGCCGCTTGTTTTGAAAATCCGCAGGGGAGAAAATGAACTTCCGGTCCGCATCAGGCCGCAGGCCGACCAGGGCGGCGAATATAAGCTGGGCATCTGGGTAAGGGATAATGCACAGGGGGTCGGAACCATGACCTATGTGGATGAACAGGGACATTTTGGCGCTTTGGGACACGGAATTAATGATGTGGATACAAGTACGCTCATGGATTTGGGAGAAGGAAAGCTGTATCACACGGAGATTATCGGGATCACCAGAGGGAGCAGCGGAAGTCCGGGAGAACTGACCGGATTTATTGAATATGATGACCGGAATGTCATGGGACGGATTTTGGAGAATACGGTACGGGGAATTTTCGGAGAATGTTCACCGGAAATTTTTATGGAAAATCCGAATGAATATATGGAGCTTTGCCTGAAACAGGACATTAAGAAAGGCCCGGCGCAGATCATCTGCTCACTCGGAGGAGAGCTTAAACAATACGACATTGAAATTCTGGACATCAACCTTGAAAATGATAATGTAAATCGTGGAATTGTCCTGCAGGTAACCGATAAAGAACTCCTTTCTGCCACCGGAGGAATTGTCCAGGGGATGAGCGGAAGTCCGATCATCCAGGACGGAAAACTGGTTGGCGCAGTCACCCATGTACTTGTCCGCGATGCCGCAAAAGGATATGGAATTTTTATTGAGGAGATGCTGGAACATTAAATTAAAAAGCAGATTGGAAAATGTTCGTGTTAAAGATATAATGAGTATAAATAAACTAAGACATACTAAGGAGAAGTAAAATGCGATACCCGGAATTTTTGAAAGAACATGGAACCATCGGTTTTGTGGCACCTTCTTTTGGATGTGCCATTGAACCGTACCGTACCTGCTTTGACAGTGCCTTGCAGAAGTTTCACGATCGTGGATTTGCTACGGAGACAGGACCGAACTGTTACGAAGGAAGCGGTATCGGAATCAGCAATACTCCGCAGAAGTGCGCTGAAGAACTGGTGGAGTATTATGAGAAAAAGAGTAATGATATTCTGATTTCCTGCGGCGGCGGGGAATTGATGTGTACCATTCTGCCTTATATGGATTTTGAACGGGTTAGAAGGGCAGATCCCAAGTGGTATATGGGATATTCCGACAACACGAACTTTACCTTTTTATTGACAACGCTCTGTGATGTGGCTGCACTGTACGGACCCTGTGCGGCTTCTTTCGGTATGGAACCGTATCATGAAAGTCTGGAGGATGCCCTTGCCATTTTGCAGGGAAAGAAACAGGAGGTTCACAGTTATCCTCTTTGGGAAAAGGAGAAGAACAAGGACGAAGAACATCCCCTGCTTCCTTATCACTGTACGGAGCCTTCCGCTCTCCGTGGATACGATATTCCCGAAGTGAAGGGCATGGATCTTTCAGATCATGCTGGATCGGGAAGAAAAAGTATTATTTCACCAGAAAAAATATCAGATGAGAATTTGGCACAAAAAAATGCAGTAATAGGAAAATATGAAGAAACCGATCACATCAGAATGAAAGGACGGCTCCTGGGAGGCTGTATGGACTGCCTTCAGAATCTGATCGGTACTCCATATGACAGGGTAAAAGCATTTAATGAAGCCTATGGGAAGGATGGGATCATCTGGTTCCTGGAATCCTGTGATCTCAATGTGTTTGATATCCGGCGAGCCATGTGGCAGATGGATCAGGCGGGCTGGTTTTCGAATACGGCCGGTTTTCTGATCGGACGCCCACTGTGCTACGGGGAAGAAATGATGGGTATGGACCAGTATCGTGCCATTTTATCCACCGCAGAAAAGTACAAGGTTCCGGTCATCATGGATGCGGATCTGGGGCACTTGCCGCCTGCCATGCCAATTGTGAACGGGGCACTGGCAGAAATTACCTATGAAGAAAAGCAGCTTTCTATCCGCTATGAATACAAATAACGAAGAAAACCGTGCGATAACTTACAGTTGCACTCAAAAATCCTGTTTCCTATAATGTTTTTATCGTGATTTGTCAGGGTTTGTGTGAACAGATGGAGAAATCCGTCAGGGAACTGCCTTAAAATGGAAAAAGGAGAATTTTATGCAGCAAATTGAGTTATCAGCAGGAAAAGACACGGAAAGTGTCTATCAGCTCATTGGGAGTCTGATGCAGAACAACAGAGAATTTCAGGTGGTCATTACCGTACCGTCCATAAGGGGAGAAGAGGAGAATACTCTGGATTTACAGAAAATCAATGCTGTTGCAGCACCGGAAGAGAAGAATTATGATTTAGAGCAGGATGTAACGGATATGATCCATGAGATCGGCGTTCCGGCACATATTAAGGGCTATCAGTATCTGCGTGAAGCCATTATGATGTCTGTGGAGGATTCAGAAATGATGGGTTCCATTACGAAGATTCTGTATCCTACCATTGCAAAAAAGTACCGGACAACAGCAAGCCGCGTGGAACGGGCCATCCGTCATGCAATTGAAGTGGCATGGAACCGGGGCAGAATGGAAACCCTGGATGACATGTTCGGATATACGATTAATACCGGGAAAGGAAAGCCGACGAATTCGGAGTTCATTGCACTCATTGCAGATAAAATCCGGCTGAAGTACCGTTGAAATATTTTATACTGTTCTGTTTTTTCTGAAATGCGACTGTGGAAAATTCTGCTTTTATTGATGGTAAGGATGTTGTATAATTATTATTAATAATGGCTATTGGGAGGTTCGTGATGAAAAAAATTCTTTTTGTCGCATCAGAAGGTGTTCCATTTATTAAAACGGGTGGATTGGCAGATGTTGTCGGATCATTGCCGAAGTGCATTGATAAACAATACTTTGACGTACGTGTGATACTTCCGAAATATACCTGCATGAAACAGGAAATGAAGGATAAGCTCACTTATGTCACCCATTTTTATATGGACTTTCATTGGAAAAACGAATATGTGGGAATACTTACCGCAGAAGTGGATGGTGTAAAGTACTATTTCATTGATAATGAAATGTATTTTGGAGGCTTTAAGCCGTATGGGGACAATGCCTTATATGAGATTGAGAAGTTTGCTTTTTTCTCCAAGGCAGCATTATCCATTCTGCCGATTATTGATTTTAAACCGGATCTGATTCACTGCCATGACTGGCAGACAGGTCTGATTCCGGTATACCTAAAGGAACGTTTCCAGGGAAATGATTTTTACCGGGGGATTAAAACGGTTATGACCATTCACAATCTGAAGTTCCAGGGTAAATGGAGCATTGATGAGGTGAAGGATATTACGGGACTTCCGGATTACTTCTTTACACCGGATAAGCTGGAATCCTACAAGGATGCGAACCTGTTAAAGGGCGGCATCGTATATGCGGATGCCATTACAACGGTCAGTGAGACCTATGCCGAAGAGATTAAGACGGAGTTCTATGGTGAGCATCTGGATGGCCTGCTCCGTGCAAGAAGCAAGGATCTGCGCGGAATAGTAAACGGCATTGACTATGACGATTTCAATCCGGAAACGGATAAGAATATTCCATATCCTTATAATGCAGTGAACTTCCGCAAGGAAAAGGTAAAAAATAAGAGAGCACTTCAGGAAGAGCTTGGACTTGAAAAGGACGATAAGAAGATGATGATTGGTATTGTTTCACGGCTTACCGATCAGAAGGGCTTCGATCTGATTGCCTATGTTATGGATGAGCTCTGCCAGGATGAGGTGCAGATTGTGGTATTAGGTACCGGTGAAGAACGGTACGAGAACATGTTCCGTCACTTTGACTGGAAGTATAACAACAAGGTATCTGCGAATATTTATTATTCTGATCAGTTGTCCCATAAGATTTATGCAGCAGCGGATGCATTCTTAATGCCGTCCCTGTTTGAACCCTGTGGCTTAAGCCAGTTAATGAGTTTACGTTACGGAACCATTCCGATTGTGCGTGAGACAGGAGGACTTAAGGATACCGTAGAGCCGTATAATGAATACGAAAGCAGGGGAACAGGATTTTCCTTTACGAATTATAATGCTCATGAGATGTTATCCACCATCCGTTATGCAGAGAAGATCTATTACGATAAGAAGCGTGAGTGGAATAAGATGGTGGATCGCGCGATGGCAGCCGATTTCTCATGGCATGTATCTGCACAGAAGTATCAGGAGATGTACGACTGGCTGATTGGTTAGAGAGTTTTTTATGTTGTATAGAAGAAATGTAAACCATGATTCAAAAACTGGTTGACAATTATCTTTTGCCATGCTATTCTGACAAAGGCTAAAGAATAGCCGGAAAGGTATGGTTTTATAAGATGACAAACAAATTTAAGACAATTGACATGGTTTACATTGCCGTATTTGCAGTACTGATTGCAATCTGTTCCTGGATTTCAATTCCGACAACAGTTCCCTTTACCCTTCAGACCTTTGCAGTATTTCTTGCAGTAGGTGTGCTCGGTGGTAAGCGCGGAAGTCTGTCCGTACTGATTTATATTCTGCTTGGTGCAGTCGGTATTCCGGTATTTGCCGGTTTCTCCGGTGGATTTGGAATTCTGCTTGGCCAGACCGGTGGATATATTGTCGGCTTTTTATTTTCTGCATTATTAATGTGGCTGATGGAAGCGCTTCTTGGAAAGAAGACCTGGGTACTGGGATTATCCATGGTTCTTGGTCTGATTGTATGCTATGCGATCGGAACCGTATGGTTTATGGTGGTTTATGCCAGAAATTCCGGAGCAGTAGGGCTTGCAACAGTACTTGGCTGGTGTGTCATTCCTTTTATTATTCCGGATCTGATTAAGATTGTACTGGCACTTGCTTTAAGCAAGAGACTTGGTAAGGCGCTGAAGCTGAATGAGAACTAAGAGGAAGGAACCTGAAATAGTACACCGCATCCGGCCCCATCATGGAATGTGCCTTTATTTCTTCGAAGGGAAGGGGTATAGCAGCACCTTTTCCGAACATATGGCGCAGGTGAAGGAAGAACTTCTTCAAAATAATGGAGAAGCTTTGCTGGAGCTGGTAACCAGGACCGATGACATCTGCAGGGCCTGTCCTCACAACCTGAACGGGAACTGTGAGACCTATGGAAAGGTGAACGCTTATGATGCCGGTGTGTTGGCATATTGTGGTCTGGAAAGTGGTCAGAAGCTGTCATTCCATGAATTGGAGGCTTTGGTGGAAACAAGAATCCTGCATGCGGGACACGGCAGAGAAATCTGCGGGGACTGTGAATGGAGCAGCATCTGTCATAAAGGATGATCAGGAAGAATAAAGTGATACGGTCAGGGAGGCGGAAGTAGTGATCCGCCCCCTGTTTTGGTTTATAATGAGGATTGCTGTGCAATAAAACAGGTTGACGGTTTGTTCCCTGAAACGTATAATAAACTTGTAATTTTGGGAGCGTTAAACGAATGCCGAATAACAAGAAAAAAGATGGACTGATTATGCAGGCGGGGATTCTGGCCGTAGCCGGAATCATTGTCCGTATCATCGGGCTTTTGTATAACACACCTTTAACGAATATTATCGGAGATGAAGGATTTGGATACTACAGCAATGCCTATACGGCATACAGTATCGTCCTTCTGATTTCTTCCTATAGTATTCCGTCAGCCGTATCGAAGGTCATCGCACAGAAGCTCGCCAAAAGAGAATATCGGAATGCACACCGGATTTTTCAGTGTGCATTGATTTATGTGCTGGTAGTCGGTGGAATTGCCAGCTTATTTGTGTTTTTCTTTGCATCATATATGGTAGACCTCGGGGGCTCGGTACTGCCTCTCCGGATTCTGGCACCAACCATATTCTTCAGCGGTATCCTTGGCGTATTCCGCGGATATTTCCAGGCACACAAATCCATGGTTCAGACCTCCGTTTCGCAGATTTTGGAGCAGATTGTGAATGCCGGAGTCAGTGTCCTGATGGCATATCTCCTCGTCCGGATGGTAAAGGGAGAGAGTGAAACCACACAGGCTTCCTTCGGCGCAGCAGGAGGCACGATTGGTACGGGGGCAGGTGTCGTTTTTGCTTTGCTTTTTATGATGGGCGTGTATGCGCTCAATAAGGGCATGATCCATCGGCAGATTGACCGGGATAAGACGATTCATGAGGATTCCCGTAAAGAAATTTTCAAGATGATTATTATGGTGGTGACACCGTTTATCTTAAGTACTGCAATTTATAATATTAATACCTTCCTGGATCAGAAGATTTACCAGATGATTTCCCTTACAATCCAGCAGAAGACAGAAGCAGCAGTATCCTTTGATTTAAGTGCGATGGCGAAGGCAACGAAGCTTGCCAACATTCCGATTGCGCTTGCAAGTGCGATGGCTACGGCACTGATCCCCGGTATTTCCAGTGACTTTGCACGTGGAGATCTTGAGGGCGCAAAGAGTAAGGTGTCACGTTCCGTAAAGGTAACGATGTTTATTTCCATTCCGGCAGCCGTGGGAATGGGAGTGCTCAGCCGGCCCTGTGTGCAGGTGATTTTCCACCAGAAGGCATCCCTGGATATTTCTGCAGCCATGCTTGCCGTATTAGCAGTTACAATTATGTTATACGGATTATCCACCCTTACCCAGGCAGTTTTGCAGTCGATCGGTAAGATGAATACGCCGATCATCAATGCATTGCTTGCATTGATCATTCATGCGGTCATCATGGTGCTTGGCATGGTTTATCTTGCGCCTGAATGGGGATTGTACTGCTATGCAGGCTCCAGTGTTATTTATGCATTCCTCCTATGTATCTTTAATGGAATTTCCGTGCGTAAGCATTTGAAATATAAGCAGGAAGTAGACCGTACCTTTATCCGGCCGATCCTTTGCTCCATTTTAATGGGAGCAGTGGCTTACGGAACCTACTTCGGACTCTATCAGCTGCTCCCCATTAACCTGGTGTGTCTGGCTGTTGCAATCGGGCTGGCCTGTGCGGTATATTTTGTGCTGGTGATCCGGTGGAGAGCCATTACGGAAGAGGAGATGAAGGGCCTGCCCAAGGGAACACTTCTTATTAAAATTGCGAAGAAGACCCACCTGTTAAAACCGGAAGCGCCTGTTGATTCATTGGCTAATGCAAAGCCCGGAAAAATACGGGCAAAGAAATCAGCAAAGAAATCGAAGACATCAGCAGAACGCGCCAAAGCACAAAACAGTAAAATACAAAATAGTAAGATACAGGGAGAGAAAGAATACAGAAAGAATAAAAAAGTGCCGGAAGCAACGCTCCCGACACCGGAGGATGAGGGTTACTGGCTGGACGATTAAGAATATTCCGGATGATCCTGTGAGGGATGAAACTGATTCATTCATCCACCAGAGTCAGTCTGGAAATATCTGCATCAATCAACATTGAATAATTGGTATAATATACTACAAAGCCTGGTTTCGCACCACCGGGCTTTTTTATGTTTTTTTTCTGGAGGTAGTCAACCTCAATTTTGGACTGACCCTTTGCCTTGGAATAAAAGGCAGCAAGGCGGGCGGCATCTTCATAGGTGGCATCGGTGAGCTCCCGTCCTTCGCATTTTACAATGACGTGGGAGCCTGGTCTGCCCTTCGCATGGAACCACCAGTCATTGCCGGTTGCAAACTGGAAGGTCAGTTCATCGTTCTGGAAATTGTTTTTGCCAACATAAATATGGAAGCCGTCCGGATTGACATAGTGAAGCGGATGGCTCTTGAAGCGGGCTTTTTTCGCATTCCCTTTCCGACGGATATAACCGCTTTCCATCATTTCTTCCCTGATCTGTGCAAGGTCATCCTCAGATTGTGCAATATCGAGCGCATTCTGGATGGATTCCAGATGATCAATCTCGTCCCTGACTTCGACCGTAAGCCTGGAGAGTGCTTCGCAGGTACGTTTCAGTTTCCCGTATTTATCAAAATATTTCTTACTGTTTTCAATCGGTGTAAGCTGCGGATCAAGCGGAATCGTGATCATTTCATTGGTATAGTAATTTAACGCTTCCATGGACCTGCTTCCGGGGGCAACGTGATAACCATAGGTGTTGATCAGTTCACCATAAACCTTATATTTGTCTTTCTTTTCGGTATCCTTCATCTGGTGAAGCTGCAGATCATATTTCTTAACATCACGCTCTAAAATGGTCTGCACGATCTTACGCAGATCCACGGAACGCTGGCGGATCCTGGTGTAAGTGTTTTTCTCCGCATAATAATGCTCTAACAGTTCGCTGATGGAGGAAAAGGAGGTACATTCTTCCATCGGGTAGCTTAAAAGCGGCAGAGCGGAAAATTCCACCGGTCTGCCGTTTTCATAGACAATAACCGGTGCAAAATCGGCATCCTTAATGCGCTGCATGGATGCGGAAAAGGCATCATATAACCGGGTGAGTGCATTTTGCCCTTCGGAAGAAGCAGTGAAGTATTCGGTAGGAAGATCTCCGTCCACACCGGCTTCATAGCATAATTCCTGTGCAAAGAACGGAGAGAGTCCCGTGAAGTTACAATAGATTGCTTTATGGGCAGGAAGCGCCTTTGACAGGAAACGTTTACAAAAAGTTTCCTTTGTAACAGTAAGAGGATCGGCCTTGTCCTGCGTCTCCGGAATGAAATAATCGCGTCCCGGAAGAACCTCGCGGACAGAACTGACCATACCGGAAATATGCTTGATGCTGTCGATGATTTTATTTTCTTCATTCACGAAGATGATGTTGCTGTGCTTTCCCATCAGCTCAATAATCAGACGTTTGTGACAAAGGTCGCCCATGTCGTTGTAATGCTCTACATGAAGCTCAATAATACGTTCTAAGCCCGGCTGGGTGATTCCGGTAATCCTGCCATTTTGTAAATGCTTGCGCAAAAGCATGGTAAAGCTCGGGGCAGTCATCGGGCTTGGTTTGTTCTGACTGGTAAAATAAGTAAGCGGAAGGGAAGCGTCTGCAGAAAGCAAAAGGCGTTTCTGTCCTCCGTCTGTGGTCTTTAAGGTGATGATCAGCTCGTCACTTTCAGGCTGTGCAATTTTATAGATCCGGCTGTTTAACAGATCTTTTTTTAATTCTGCTGCAACGGCAGCAACGGTAATTCCATCAAATGCCATGTTGTACTCCTGTGTTTTTAGGTTTCGGTGATAATAAATCCGAATAGTTGTGTGGTTGTAAGTGTTCAGTACCGACACAGTTACGTGTGATTTAAAATAAAGGCCGCAGTATTTCCCGGCTCGTTAGAGTATAGCATATTCAGGGAAGATCTTAAAGTGGTTTTATTGAGAAAGCCTTGACGGAAAGCACACGTTCACCTATAATATTTAGGTGTGTATTGGACGTTACGAAAGAAGGGAAAAACCATGATTAAGAGCATGACCGGTTTCGGCAGATGCGAGGTTCAGGAAGCGGACCGTAAGATTACGGTTGAGATGAAGTCCGTGAATCACCGTTATCTGGATGTAAACATTAAGATGCCCAAGAAGCTTAATTTCTTCGAGGCAGCAATGCGCAATGAGTTAAAGAATTATATCCAGCGCGGCAAGGTGGATATTTTTATCACCTATGAAGATTACACGGAGTCCAATGTCTGCGTCAAGTACAATAAGGAGCTTGCAGCAGAATACCTGAAATACCTGAATCAGATGTCAGAGGAATTCGGTCTTGACAATGATATTCGTGTATCCGCATTATCCAGATATCCGGAAATCTTTACCATGGAAGAACAGACCATTGATGAGGAAGCATTGTGGCAGTTGCTTGACCGTGCCATTAAGGGGGCGGCGGAAGGCTTCGTAGAAACCAGAATCAAAGAGGGTGAGAACCTGAAAAATGATCTGTGCGAGAAGCTTGACGGCATGCTTGCCCATGTGGACTTTATCACAGAACGGTCTCCCGAAATTATTGCAGAATATAAGCAGAAGCTGACGGATAAGGTGAAGGAACTGTTAGAAGATACCAAGATTGACGAAAGCCGCCTGCTCATGGAGGTTACCATTTTTGCAGATAAGGTGTGCGTGGATGAAGAACTGGTGCGCTTAAGAAGCCATATTGAGGCAACGAAGGATGCCCTTATAAAAGGGGGAAGCATCGGACGGAAGCTTGATTTTATTGCGCAGGAAATGAACCGTGAGGCGAACACCATTTTGTCCAAATCAAGTGATCTTGAGATTTCCAACCGCGCGATTGAATTAAAGACTGAAATTGAGAAGGTGCGCGAGCAGATTCAGAATATTGAGTAAGAGGTGTCCTTTGAACAGTTTGATTCATATTGGATTTGGGAATATTGTGAATGCAGGCAAGATCATAGCAGTGGTAAGTCCGGATTCCGCACCGGTGAAGCGTATGGTGCAGAAGGCGAGGGAACTTGGAACGGCAATTGATGCCACGCAGGGACGTAAAACAAAATCCGTTCTCGTAATGGAAAACAGCCAGCTTGTTTTATCCGCGCTGCTGCCGGAAACCATTGCACAGAGAGCGCAGGCAGAAAGCAGAGATGATGATGAAGCGTAAAGGAATACTGATTGTAGTATCCGGCTTTTCAGGTGCCGGTAAGGGAACTCTGATGAAGAAGCTTATGGAAGATTACGACAATTATGCATTGTCGATTTCCATGACGACCAGAACTCCCCGCCCCGGTGAAGTGGATGGCCGTGAGTACTTTTTCGTAACCAGGGAACAGTTTGAAGAGAAAATAGGGCAGGATGGTCTGATTGAATATGCCAATTACTGCGGAAATTATTACGGAACGCCGAGAGCCTATGTAGAGCAGCAGTTAGAAGCAGGTAAGGATGTCGTCCTTGAAATTGAAATTCAGGGTGCCTTAAAGATAAAAGAAAAATTCCCGACAGCATTGCTGTTATTTGTTATGCCGCCCAGTGCGGAGGAACTGCGCAAGAGGCTTACCGGAAGAGGAACCGAGACGCAGGAGATTATTGACCAGCGGATGCACCGTGCCATTGAAGAAGCACAGGGAATAGAGCAGTATGATTATATTGTGATCAATGATCAGCTGGAGGAGTGTGTGAAGGAGCTGCATGCCCTGATTGGCGCAGCACATAATACCCCTTCCAGAAATGAGGAGTTTATTAATAATATGAGAGAAGAACTGAAGACGATTTAGTCTTTGGCGAAAGGAGAAATGATATGTTACATCCATCTTATTCTGATTTGATGAACGTAGTAAACAGCAACGTGGAAGAAGGTGAAGAGCCTGTTGTAAACAGCAGATATTCCATCGTAATGGCTACCGCAAAGAGAGCAAGACAGATCATTGGGGGCAAGAAAGCACTGGTGAATGTTAAGGGTGCGAAGCCGTTGTCGATTGCCGTTGAAGAACTGAATCAGGGCAAAATAAAGATCCTTACCGAAGAGGAGGCAAATGCCCTGGGAACCGATACCGAACAGGAACAGGAGCAATAGAAATACGGACGCTGTCAGAGAAGCCTGGCGGCGTCATTTACTATGTTGATGAATAATAATAAAGGATATTCGTTTATATGAAGGTTTTATTTATATCCCTTGGCTGTGACAAGAATCTGGTGGACTCTGAGGTTATGCTTGGCCTGCTTTCCAGGCACGGATATGAGTTTACAGACGATGAAGAGGAAGCGGAAGCAGTTGTTATCAATACCTGCTGCTTTATCAGCGATGCCAAGGAAGAAAGTGTCAATACGATCCTTGATATGGCAGAAAGAAGAAAGAACGGACAGCTGCAGGCTCTTTTGGTAACCGGCTGTCTGGCGCAGCGTTATTCTGAGGAAATGCAGGTGGAGATCCCGGAGGTCGATGCGGTTCTTGGAACAACAGCCATTGATGCGATTGCTGATGCACTTGATGAAGTGCTTAGGGGACAGCAGCATAATTATATCGAGGATATTAACAAGGCTCCGCAGGGAGGAAGACACCGTGTGGTAACAACAGGTGGATATTATGCCTATCTGAAAATTGCGGAAGGCTGTGATAAGCATTGTACCTACTGTATTATTCCGAAGGTGCGTGGGGACTACCGCAGCGTACCGATGGAGCAGCTGCTTAAGGAAGCGAAGGAGCTTGCAGAGGGCGGTGTGAAGGAATTGATTCTGGTGGCACAGGAGACGACCCTTTACGGAAAGGATCTGTATGGGGAGAAATCCCTGCCACGCCTTTTGAGAGAGCTTTGTAAGATTGAGAGCATTCACTGGATCCGTCTTCTTTACTGTTACCCGGAAGAAATCACGGATGAGCTGATCAGAGTCATTAAGGAAGAAGAAAAGATCTGTCACTATCTGGATATTCCGGTACAGAGCGGCTGTGATGAAATTCTTCGCAGAATGGGGCGCTGGACCAATACCGCACAGATCCGTACCCTGGTTCAAAAGCTGCGCAGGGAGATTCCGGATATCTGCTTAAGAACGACCTTTATTGCAGGATTCCCGGGTGAGACAGATGAAAACCATGAAGAGACCATGTGCTTCATTAACGAGATGGAATTTGACCGACTTGGAGTTTTTCCTTATTCCCCGGAAGAGGATACTGCCGCAGCCGAAATGGAGAACCAGGTGCCGGAGGAGATCAAGAATGCACGCCGGGATGAGATTATGGAGCTGCAACAGGAAATTGCCTTTGAACAGGCGGAAAACATGGTTGGTAAAACAGTGGAGGCCATGATTGAAGGAAGTGTTCCGGAAGAAGGAATTTATGTGGCAAGAACCTATAAGGATGCACCGAACGTAGACGGATTCCTGTTTTTGCGGGCAGACGGCGCAGGCTCGCTGATGAGCGGTGACTTTGTACGTGCAAAGATTACAGGTTCCAATGAATATGATTTGATAGGAGAGATAACAGAATGAATTTACCCAACAAATTAACTATTTTCAGAGTGATTCTGATCCCGTTTTTTATTGTGTTTTTGTTAGTTCCCGATATGCCGTTTCTACCTTCCACAGAATGGGGCGAATGGATCGCACTTGCGATCTTTGTCATAGCATCCCTGACTGATATGCTCGATGGCAAAATTGCCAGAAAGTATAACCTTATTACGGACTTCGGTAAGTTCATGGATCCGCTTGCAGATAAGCTTCTGGTATGCTCTGCACTGATTGCATTGATTGAGCTTGGAAGAATTCCGGCGTGGATGGTTATTGTAATTATAGCAAGGGAATTCACCATCAGCGGATTCCGACTTGTTGCAGCAGATAAGGGTGTTGTTATTGCAGCAAGCTATTGGGGCAAGTTTAAGACCGTGTTCCAGATGGTTGCGGTCTGCCTTCTGATTGTGGATATTCCGGTACTGCATATCCTGACACAGCTCATTTTGTGGATTGCAGTTATTCTCACAATCGTTTCCCTCATTGATTATCTGATAAAGAATAAAGATGTAATGAAGGATATTAAGTAATCATCCGGTAGAAAGATGGGGTACAGACAGTAACAGTTCGGGACTTTTGCAAAGGAAACTATTGCGAAAGTCCTTTTTATTCGATATACTGTACTCATATGTAGATTCACTGTCATTCCAGACAGTAAAGATTCATGTTTCTGCTTTGCAAATCCGGCATGTTCGCCAATTTATCCAAAGCAAATGATCGTTAGAAAGGGGAGATGCCGTTGAGGGAGTTTTATGGGACTATAAAAGCTGTATGATAGATCTGTGAATAGAATTGTAAATCATTCAAACAATCCATTGACAAAACCGAACATTTGTTTTATCCTGTAAAAGAACAAACGTTCTGAAAGCGATGGAAGCTTAATTAAAGGAGACAGATTCATGGAAAGAGAAGAGAAGTTAAAAGCACTTGATGCGGCATTAGGACAGATTGAGAAGCAGTTTGGTAAGGGCGCAGTAATGAAATTAGGCGATCCTTCTGCACAGATGAACGTTGAGACGATCCCGACAGGATCGCTAAGCCTTGATATTGCACTTGGTTTAGGTGGAATCCCGAAGGGAAGAATTATAGAGATCTATGGGCCGGAATCCAGTGGTAAGACAACCGTTACCCTGCATATGATTGCGGAAGTACAAAAGCGCGGTGGAATTGCCGGGTTTATTGATGCGGAGCATGCCCTTGACCCGGTATATGCGAAGAACATCGGGGTGGATGTGGATAATCTTTACATTTCACAGCCGGATAACGGAGAGCAGGCATTGGAGATTACCGAGACGATGGTCCGTTCCGGCGCAATTGACATTGTTGTTGTGGATTCGGTTGCAGCTCTTGTACCGAAGGCGGAGATTGACGGTGATATGGGAGATTCTCATGTGGGTCTGCAGGCGAGACTCATGTCCCAGGCATTACGAAAGCTGACGGCAGTTATCAGCAAGTCGAACTGTACGGTTATCTTCATTAACCAGTTACGTGAGAAGGTCGGTGTGATGTTTGGCAGTCCGGAGACAACAACCGGTGGACGTGCACTGAAGTTCTATTCTTCTGTAAGGCTGGATGTGCGTAGAATTGAAGCCTTGAAGCAGAGCGGTGAGACGATTGGTAACCGTACCAGGGTGAAGGTTGTTAAGAATAAGATTGCACCTCCGTTTAAGGAAGCTGAATTTGATATTATCTTTGGAGAAGGAATCTCCACCGTTGGGGATATTCTCGATCTGGCGGCTGATGCCGGCATCGTAAATAAGAGTGGTGCATGGTATGCCTACGAAGGAAACAAGATTGGACAGGGAAGAGAGAACACCAAGCAGTATCTGAAGGAACATACCGAAATGCTTCAGGAGATCGAGCAGAAGGTTCGTGCACATTACGGCTTACAGGATGCGAAAGATGACAGTAACAAAGATTGAAGAAGTAACGAAAGCCAAGTGCAGAATTGAAATTGACCAGGAGTTCGCCTTTGTTTTATACAAAGGCGAATTGCGTATGTACCATATCCGGGAAGGCGAAGAATTAGATCCTGCCATATACGAAGAGATTGTGGGAAAACTCCTTCCGAAGCGTGCAACCATGCGGGCTATGAATCTGTTAAAGAGCAGACCCTATACGGAATACCAGCTTCGCCAGAAGCTTTCTATGGGAGGGTATCCACAGGATGCACAGGAAGAAGCCATTTCCTATGTGAAGAGCTATCACTATATAGATGACAGGCAGTATGCGATGGATTATATTGAGTATCATCAGGAAAGCAAGACGAAACAGAAGCTGTTACAGTCTTTAATGAGTAAGGGACTCTCAAAGGAGCTGATTTTAGAATGCTTTGATGAAATCGTGGGAGATCGGAAGAAAGAACTCGAAGAGGAGCAGATTTTAAAAATTTTGCGAAAGAAAAATTATGATCCGGAACAGTGGACATTTGAGGAAAAACAGCGGCTTATGGCGTCTTTGTACAGAAAAGGGTTTTCTTCAGAATTAATTCATGTGCACTTTTACTTGACATAACTACGAATAACGTATAGAATTTAAGTGTTGTAATTTGCTTTTAGAATGTCTTTTCCATACACATTCTATATAGATAATAGTACAATGAAAATTAAATAAGGAGGTGCTCCTGTAAATGCAGTCAGTTATTGCAGCGATTGTAACGCTGGTGATCGTGGCTCCGCTTACATGGGTTTTTGCTACGTTATATCACAAGAAGGTATCCGCAGCAAAGATCGGTAATGCAGAGGACAAGGCACGAGAGATCATCGACGAAGCTTTGAAGACTGCTGAAACCAAGAAGCGTGAATCTTTACTTGAGGTAAAGGAAGAGTCCATTCGTACGAAGAATGAACTGGACAAGGAAATCAAGGAGAGACGTGCAGAAGCGCAGAGATATGAGCGCAGGGTTCAGCAAAAGGAAGAGAACATCGATAAGAAATCAGATGCAATCGAGAAAAAGGAAGCAAGTCTGGTTGCCAGAGAAGAAGAACTGGCAAAGCAGCGCGAAGAAATTTCCAAGCTTAACGAGCAGAGATTACAGGAACTCGAACGAATCTCAGGTTTAACCTCCGAACAGGCAAAAGAGTACTTATTAAAAATTGTTGAAGATGAAGTGAAACATGAATCGGCCGTGATGATCAAGGAAATGGAGAGTCGGGCCAAAGAAGAAGCAGACAAAAAGGCAAAGGAATATGTGGTTAACGCTATACAGAGATGTGCAGCAGACCATGTCTCTGAGACTACAATTTCCGTTGTACAGTTACCGAATGACGAAATGAAGGGACGTATCATCGGACGTGAGGGACGTAACATCCGTACCCTTGAGACCATGACAGGTGTAGACCTGATCATAGATGATACACCGGAAGCAGTAATCCTGTCCGGATTTGATCCGATTCGTCGTGAGGTAGCGAGAATTGCGCTGGAGAAGCTGATTGTGGACGGACGTATCCATCCGGCCAGAATCGAAGAGATGGTAGAGAAGGCGCAGAAGGAAGTCGAAGTAATGATCAAGGAAGAGGGAGAAGCCGCAACCCTGGAGGTTGGTGTACATGGTATCCATCCCGAACTGGTAAGATTACTCGGCAAGATGAAATTCCGTACCAGTTATGGTCAGAACGCATTAAAGCATTCCATCGAGGTTGCACAGTTGTCAGGTCTTCTGGCAGCAGAGCTGGGACTGGATGTGAGACTTGCCAAGAGAGCGGGACTGCTGCATGATATTGGTAAGGCAGTAGACCACGAGATGGAAGGTTCCCATATTCAGCTGGGTGCTGAACTGTGTCGGAAATATAAAGAGAACGCTACGGTTATCAATGCCGTGGAATCTCACCATGGCGATGTAGAGCCTACTTCCCTGATTGCATGTATTGTACAAGCTGCTGATACAATATCCGCTGCAAGACCGGGAGCTAGAAGGGAAACACTGGAAACCTATACTAGCAGATTAAGACAGTTAGAAGATATCACAAACAATTTCAAAGGTGTAGATAAATCTTTTGCTATTCAGGCAGGTCGTGAAGTTCGTGTTATGGTAGTGCCCGAGCAGATTTCAGATGCCGATATGGTATTGTTGGCAAGAGATATTTCCAAGCAGATCGAAGCTGAATTGGAATATCCCGGACAGATCAAGGTAAATGTGATCCGTGAGAGCCGCGTAATTGATTACGCCAAATAACTGACCAGTCAGAAATGACAATTTCATACGAAGTAAGAAAAGCTGTTGTGCTGTTAAAGCACAGCAGCTTTTTTGATAAAATTTTCGAAAAAAGGTATTGTACAAAGAACTTTCTTATAGTATGATATTCGAAGTGTATGATTGTATACGATTATCCAATGTCCACAGAAGAAAGCGTATTCCCTATGGGAAAAAACGAGAAAGGTATGGTACGAAATGAAAGCATATCAGGAATTATCCAAGGAAGAACTTTTAACATTGAAAGCAGAGCTGAACGCTGCATATGAAGATGCAAAAGGCAAAGGCCTGAAACTGGATATGTCCAGAGGAAAACCGGCAGTTAACCAGCTGGATATGACAATGGATTATCTCGATGTTGTAAATTCTCAGAGCGCTATGAAGGCTGAGGATGGAATGGATGTTCGAAATTATGGTGGCCTGGACGGTATTCCTGAGGCAAAGAAACTGATCGCTGACATTTTGGAAGTGAAGCCGGAGAATGTGATCGTCTGCGGTAATGCCAGCCTGACCATCATGTATGATACCGTATCCCGGGCTATGACCCATGGCATCTTAGGCAATACCCCCTGGTGTAAGCTGGATCATGTAAAGTTTCTGTGTCCCGTACCCGGTTATGACAGACATTTTGGAATCACAGAGCATTTCGGAATTGAAATGATCAATGTGCCCATGACACCCGAAGGACCGGATATGGACATGGTAGAGAAGCTGGTGTCTGAAGATCCTGCCATCAAGGGTATCTGGTGCGTACCCAAATACTCCAACCCTCAGGGCTATTCCTACTCCGATGAGACTGTAAGACGTTTCGCAGCATTGCAGCCTGCCGCACCGGATTTCCGTATTTTCTGGGATAATGCCTATGCCATCCATCATTTATATGATGACAGACAGGACCAGCTGTTAGAGATTCTTTCCGAGTGTGAGAAAGCAGGACATCCGGACATGGTATTCGAGTTCTGCTCCACCTCCAAGGTAACCTTCGCAGGAGCCGGCATTGCGGCTATTGCATCTTCCAAGGCAAACCTGGATGATATGCGCAAGTCCATGACAATCCAGACGATTGGTTATGATAAGATCAACCAGTTACGCCATGTACGTTATTTCAAGGATATCAATGGTGTACGTGAACATATGAAGAAGCACGCAGCGATCATGCGTCCCAAGTTCGAGGCTGTACTGCAAGTGCTGGAGAATGAGCTGGGAGGCTTAGGCATCGGTACCTGGACTAAGCCCAACGGTGGATATTTCATCTCCTTTGATGCCCTGGAAGGCTGTGCCAAGGCTATCGTGGCAAAGTGTAAGGAAGCAGGCGTGACTCTGACCGGAGCAGGCGCTACGTTCCCCTACAAGAAGGATCCCAAGGATTCCAATATCCGTATTGCACCTTCCTTCCCCACACCGGAGGAGATGGCAATGGCTACGGATCTGTTCGTACTCTGCGTCAAGATGGTGAGCGTAGATAAATTACTGGAAAACAGGTAAGTATTCGATTTGGATGAGAAGGGATGATAAGTCATGGAAGAATTCAAGCGTATCAGCCGTGATCTGGTAGCAAAGGGTGCTATTATCGACTATTATCAGGATACCATGCAGATTCCCAACGGTAATATAGCAAAATGGGATCTGATCGACCATAAGGGTGCAGCTGCGGTGGTAGCCGTGAGAGAAGACGGTAAACTTCTGATGGTGCGTCAGTACCGCAATGCCCTGGAGCGTGAGACGTTAGAGATCCCGGCAGGCGGACTGAACGGGAGAGAAGAGCCCACGGATCAGGCAGCTATGCGGGAATTGCAGGAAGAGACCGGGTATCATACTGACCATGTGGAACTGTTGACCTCTATTTATACCACAGTGGCATTCTGCAATGAGAAGATCGATATTTATCTGGCCAGAGGACTGAAAGACAGAGGAAACCAGCATCTGGATGAAGATGAATTCATCAATGTAGAGGCTTATTCCGTAGAAGAATTAAAGCAGATGATCTACGACTGCAGGATCCAGGATGCCAAGACAATCTGCGGCATTTTAACTTACGCGTCCAAATACCTGAGTGAGTAATTCCGTTACAGACAAAAGCAGTCACGACCGGCTGCTACATAATGATTTTAGGAAACCCCATCCAGACAGGCAGTACCTGTCCGGATGGGCTTTTTCTTTTCTGAAAGACGAATAAGAAAGCATGATTTTCCATGTTGTCCGCATATATTACTAACAACGCCTGACGGGAGACGAGAATATATGAAATGGAACAGATCCATGTTGCCTGCGGGAAAACTCCCGCTGCACTTTTTGTTTTTGACGGGATTTGTGGTGGGATTGTTTGCGGTGTATTTCGGACGGGGAATTCTGTTAAACCGTGCGGGAATGCTGGATGAGGACACGTTATATCGCATGAAATATATGACCGTGGACAGCAGTATCCTGTTCTGGTACGTGCTGTGCAAAAGATGTCGGAATTTTCTGGTGCTTATTATCATGGCAACGACTTATCTGGGATGGATTTTCTGCGGAGGAGTCACCGTAAAATACGGATTCTCTGTGGGCTTTTTTCTGAGTACGGCAGTGTTTAGGTATGGAATCAAGGGGATCCTTCTGGGGATCGTGAGCATCTTTCCCCATTATCTGTGTTACCTGCCGGCTATGATCCTGTTACTCAGATGGTGTGAAGATATGCACCGGAGTATTTATTTTTACCATCACACAACCGGGCAGGGAAAAAAATCTCTGCCCGGCAGATTGGGAAAACTGGCGCTCATATGGATCGCACTGGTTTTCGGATGTTTATTGGAATGTTTTGTGAATCCTGCGTTATTAAAAGGATTCCTGCAGTTTTTTTGAAACTGTTTTAACTATTCAGCACCCCATTTGCAAAATCGTTCTTTTTATTCGTACTCAGCGATATCGTAGATCAGACGCTCACTGTCTTCCCAGCCCAGACAGGGATCGGTGATGGACTTGCCGTAGCAGCCGGCACCCACCTTCTGGTTGCCTTCCTCGATGTAGCTCTCGATCATGACGCCCTTGACCAGCTTGTGCAGATCGGGGCTGAGTTTACGGCTGTGCATGACTTCCTTGGTGATACGGATCTGCTCCTTGAACTGCTTGTTGGAGTTGGAGTGGTTCGCATCGATCACGCAGGCAGGATTCTTCAGATCCATTTTTTCATACATATCCCACAGACGGATCAGATCCTCGTAATGGTAGTTGGGGATATTGGCACCGTGCTTGTTGGTAGCACCGCGCAGTACGGTGTGTGCCAGATCATTGCCGTGGGTATTCACCTCCCATCCGGTATAGATGAAGGAGTGGGGGTGCTGTGCCGCATATACGGAGTTCAGCATTACGGAGAAATCTCCGCTGGTAGGATTCTTCATACCGGCAGCTACATCGAAGCCGCTGACGGTCAGACGATGCTGCTGATCCTCTACGGAACGGGCACCGATGGCCACATAGGAGAGGATATCGGATACATAACCCCAGTTCTCCGGGTATAACATTTCATCTGCGGCAGTGAGACCGGTCTCTTTGATGGCGCGGATGTGCATTTTACGCATGGCCATCAGACCTGCCAGGAAATCCGGTTTCTTCTCGGGATCGGGCTGGCTGGTGATACCCTTGTAGCCTTCGCCGGTGGTGCGGGGCTTGTTGGTGTAGATACGAGGGATCAGGATCAGCTTATCTGCTACCTTTTCCTGTACCTTTGCCAGACGGTTCACGTAGTCCAGAACTGCGTCCTCACGGTCGGCAGAGCAAGGTCCGATAATCAGCAGCTTTTTGTCTGATTCGCCGGTGAATACCTTCTTGATCTCTGCGTCACGCTTTTCCTTGACCGAAATCAGCTTTTCTGAAAGGGAAAACTGCGCTTTCAGTTCCTTCGGAATGGGCAGCTTTCTGATAAACTCCATATTCATTCTAAATAAGTCCTTCTTTCTCATTACATTAGAGCGCAGCATTAGGCTCTCAAAACTGCGTCGCCGCAAACCGTTTTTCGCAATGAAAAATCTGTGCTTGTCCGTTCAGCGCAGCAGTGCTAAGGTATAGTATACTATATTTTTCCGAAAATTGCAAGCCCTGGCCGGAAAATCACGAAAAGTTTACCGGTGTCGCTACCGGCGGCGTGGTGTCTGTGCCGGATGTTTCTTCTTCCTGTGCCTCCGGCATCAGAAATTCCACTGTCAGATTGCCCTGTGCCGTATATACGGTCACGATCGCCTGCTGCTGCGGCAGGATCATAACGCCGGCGATCTCAGAGGCAGTTAGACGGCAGTCATCCCACTGGTACAGCAGCTCCGGCTGCGTGTTCTTTCCCGCCATGCAGTATAGTCCGTGTTCGTTCCAGATACCGTAGAGGAGACTGTCCTCTTCGGATTCCGCCAGCATGGCATCTGCGGTCATTCGCTCCGGCACAGCGGTCTGTGTTTTCCACAGTGCACCATCCGTTACCACGATGTGAGACAAATGCTGCACATCGTCGGTGTCACATTCCCACAAAAGCATCCCGTCGTCACTGCACCGCACCCACTGATAATCCGATTCCAGGGACAGCACGTTGTCTGCATTTCCCTGCACCGGGCAGAGGTTTCCGTTGTCATCCAGTGCCATCAGGCACTCGGATTCGTCGATCGTTGCCGTCAGATAGACATGGTCAGAGGCATCACAGCGCACGCCGGTGAATGCCATAGTCTGGCGTGAAGTTTCATCCAGATCCAGCAGTGTGGAAAGTCCCAGTTTTTTGCAGACCACGCCGTTTTTATCGTACCACACCAGCTGATACTGTGTGGCATAATTTTCATAGTAGGATTCCCAGTCGAATTCGTCCGGGTTAAATGTGGGGTCTTCATACGGCACAGCATCTGTATTTTCACAAATCAAGCCGCAGATCGTTCCGTCAGAAAGTACATCGAAATCTGTCAGCCCGACAAAAGCAGACGCATTGGCATTGGCGTACAGCGGTGCAAATTCCGGTTCCGTATCCGCCTTTGCATGATACAACACGCTTTCTGTCTGCTGCAAGTCGTTCTGCCGCGTCCCGAGCAGGTAGACATCGTCCTCATAAATGCGAACAGTCTGGAGTGTTCCCAGCTCCTCCGGCATTTTCCATGCGGCAGCTTTTGCTTTATACAATGCCTCGGCAGGCGTTGTCTCGGTAACCGAGACCGTCTCCTCTGGCTCCGCATCAGTTGTTTCTTCCGAAGTATCCGTCACAAGCGGCGGAAGATCGGTGGCTTTTGTATGATTTGCAGAGGGATTTTGTTCTGTTGCAGCACAGCCGGCTGTACAGAACAGCATTCCCATCAATAAGACGCACACGGAATGTTTTCCATGAAATTCCATTGCACTGCCTCCATTCGTCAAAATCTTTGTCTATTATAATACGAATCGAGTAAAATGTCAAGGTGATACTGCACAAAAACAGAAAAAACCAATTCCCGGTTCCATACCGCTCAGCTGCGCCGGGATGCAGCGGCGATTGCAGCCTGCAAACGTGCTGTGATCGCCGCATCTGTAACGCACAGGTTTTTGTCGATCCCGGTTCCCAGATGGATCTCCGGTTTGATGACCGGTCCGTGGAAATCAGAGCCGCAGGTATACAGCAGGTCATATTTCTCGGCGAGGTGCAGATAAAACTGCGTCTGTTCCGGCGTATGGCGG
>ERZ779855.21-NODE-21-length-117840-cov-15.350953_pt1 | contig 117840 bp, 116 predicted proteins | sample MGYA00511370_ERZ779855 | MGnify/ENA primary metagenome ERZ779855 (study PRJEB29588, sample SAMEA1967319) | human gut metagenome | biome: human gut; feature: human-associated habitat; material: faeces | place: Denmark | collected 2008/2010 ...
TCATAATTAAAATAGATTATCCAGTTAGGTAATCTAGTATAACATAAAAAATCCTTTTACTCCACTGAAATAAAAGGATTTTTTTTGATTTTTAAACTTTTAGTGCTCTAGTTTCGCAATTTTTCAGTTCCATTAAAAACATTTAAAATCAAATAGATAATATTAAAAAATAGATTCCTCTAGGTTAGAAATCCAAAAATTGACTTATCTATAGAAGGCTTACAAAGAAAAACATTTTTCACAATCTGTCTTATTTGTCATTTTTGTTGACTTTTATTCAAGAAGATAGTTAAAAAATTGTACGTACAAAACTGATATAAGTTTAGCTTGCTTCATTTTTCCGCGCTTTTTCGTCTTAAAGACACCCCTATAATTCGCCGCTCTTGAATGCTTCTTTCGGCTCACCTTTTGTCTGTGGTGAGAACTAAAGAATGTAGGAAATAACGAAAAAGGATCTCATGAAGCACCCAAGAAAGATAATAAAAGCGCAAACCGCAAACCGCAAACGCCGTACTTCTTTCATTATTCACGGCTTTTTCTCCGTCCCAAGTTTTTGGTTCAAGCTTTGCATCAACCGATGCAAACGAATATTTATTTAAGGAGTATGTTCCTAATCATAAGCGGATTCATTCTGCCCCGATAGAGCATGTATTGAGAAAAGAACTTGAGGATTTTGTTGGCAAAGGAGACTACGTGTTCTTTTCCCAAGAAACTGAAATAACTTGGAATGTTTGGACCGAAGGCAACATCCTCGGCAATTCTGTCGCAACTCACGGTAAAAATTTAATTTTCAAAGCGGACAAGGGCAGTTTTGTTCTCACACCTGAGTCTGTTTCAGTAAAAGGTTTTGGTTCAGCAGTCCAGGTTGGATATCAAGACAGCGTCCATATTTCGGCGGGAGAGAAGATTATCCTCAATAAACCGCAGCCCGGGGTTCTGGATGGCCACAAAGATCCGTACTCAATTACGTTGGGAGAGGGGGCTTCCGCCTTTCTGGAGGCCAAAGAAATCATCCTCTACGGCTCAATCGGGTGGATGGGCGCTGGAAGCAAAGCTGAGCTGAAAGCTTCAGAAAGTGTTCAGATTTTGACTGAAAAGGAGAAACACTCAGGTCTTTTTCCTTTATGGATCTTTGATGGCGCTCTGATCATTGATGCTCCAACCGTAATGATCAATCGCGATATTCTTGTTTCTAACTTGGACGAAGGTTACGAAACTTACGTTCATATCGGTCTTGATGAGAGGAAAGAATTAAAAAAGACGTCTTTCATTGTAATTCCATGTTGAATTCAGTAAAAATTCTTTATGCTCAAAAAAATAATCATCTATTCTGACGATGGCATTATTTCGTTTTTGCAAGATGAAAAGCAGTTCGTATCATTCGTTATGGGAAAATTCTGTCCATGTGGGCATACAAACAATGAAAGGAGCTCTATTATGAGCAAAGAAAAAACATACTTAAAGTGGTATAACAAAGTCGGTTATGGTTCCGGCGATGTTGCAGGAAACGTTGTCTATGCATTGCTGACATCATTCGTAATGATCTATCTTACCGACACGATTGGATTAAACGCAGGTGTTATTGGCGTTCTCATTGCTGTATCGAAGATTTTTGATGGAATAACAGACATCATTTTTGGTACGTTGATTGATAAGACACATACGAAAATGGGCAAGGCAAAACCGTGGATGCTTTATGGTTTTATCGGCTGTGCAATTACCTTGATTGGTGTATTTGCAATCCCGATGAACATGGATAATTTTGCTCAGTACGCATGGTTCTTTATCTGCTACACACTTCTTAACAGTGTATTTTATACGGCAAACAACATCGCATATTCTGCTCTGACCGCTCTTGTTACAAAGAACAGCAAGGAAAGAGTTCAGATGGGTTCGTATCGCTTTATCTTCGCATTTGGAACAAGCCTCCTGATTCAGGCTGTTACATTCCAATTTGTTGAAGCAATGGGCGGCGGTGCAAATGGCTGGAGAACAGTCGCAATTATTTATGCGGTTATCGGTCTTATTGTAAATACAATTTCAGCTCTTTCTGTAAAGGAACTTTCTGATGAGGAACTTGCAGACAGTGAAACAAAAATAGAAGAAACCAAATACAGTTTTGGCGAAGCATTCAAAATTCTCGTACACAACAAATATTATGTGATGATCACAGTAACCTACATTTTGCAGCAGTTCTATGGTGCAATGATCGGTGTTGGAACATACTATGCAAAATATATTCTCGCAGATGAGAATATGTTCGGCACATTTGCGTGGTTTATCAATATTCCTTTGATTATCGCCTTGATCTTCACTCCTACCATCGTACAAAAATGGAACGGAATGTATAAGCTGAACAAATACAGCTACATGGTAGCAACAGTTGGCAGACTTCTGGTAGCAGTTGCCGGATACATGGGAAACATTCCGCTGATGCTTGCATTTACAGCACTTGCAGCACTCGGTCAAGGTCCATGGCAAGGTGATATGAATGCAGTCATCGCATCATGCTCTGAATATAGCTGGCTTACCAAACACAAGCACGTTGATGGAATCATGTACTCCTGCACATCACTTGGTGTAAAAATTGGTGGTGGACTTGGAACAGCAATTGTCGGTCTTTTGCTCGACTTTAGCGGATTCAAGGGCACTTTGACATTACAGCCTGATTCTGCTATCAATATGCTTCACATTATGTATCTGATCGTTCCGTTTGCACTGGATCTGATCATCACATTTATTCTTTCTAAGATGAATGTTGAAAAGGCAAATGCGGAAATCAAAGAAAAACTTGGAATATCCGAAAATGAAGTTGTGATGGAATCACAGAACTAAAATGGAGGAAACAATATGAAATATACACTCGACTGGCTGACCGATCCGGAAGTGTTTGCAGTCAACAAAATCGCAGCACATTCCGACCACAGAATCTATGCAAACCATTTGGAAGCCGATGCAGACAATTCCTCTCTGATTCAGAATCTGAACGGCACCTGGAAATTTGCGTGGGCAAAGAATCCGTCTGAATGGCAGCAAAAGTTCTATGAAGAAAGCGACAGCACTGACAATTTTGACAACATTCAGGTTCCGGGACACATGGAATTGCAGGGATACGGCAAACCGCAGTACGTCAATACCATTTATCCTTGGGAGGGACAGGAGCATCTCCGTCCGCCGTTTATCTCTGAAAAGGACAACCCTGTCGGCAGCTACGTCAGATATTTTGACTTGAACGATGCTCTGAAAAACAAGCGTGTATTTATTTCTTTTCAGGGTGTGGAAACTGCTATGTATGTCTGGCTGAACGGCGAATTTATCGGCTACAGCGAAGATTCTTTTACACCGTCTGAATTTGAACTGACACCATATATCCGTGAAAAGGACAACAAACTTGCTGTTGCAGTGTTCAAAAGAAGTTCTGCAAGCTGGCTGGAAGATCAGGATTTCTGGAGATTCTCCGGCATTTTCCGTGACGTATTCCTTTATGCGGCACCGTCTGCCCATGTTCGTGATATGAGAGTGATTGCAGATTATGACGGTACAAATGGTATCTTCTCTGCAACGCTGGATATTGCGGGCAAGTGTTCTGTGAAATCGATCCTGACAGATGAAAATGGAACGGTCATCGCACAATCCAATGAAAAGGAATCTGTAAACTGGACAATTGAAAATAGCAAGCCTTGGAGTGCCGAAATACCGAATCTCTATACGTTTACAGTGATTCTGACAGACGAAGACGGAAATGAAATCGAGGTCAGCAGAACCAAAGTCGGATTCCGTCGATTTGAACTGAAAAACGGGATCATGTGTTTAAACGGAAAACGTATCATTTTCAAGGGCATCAATCGACACGAATTTGATGCGAAAACAGGCAGAGCAATCACAAAGGAAGATATGCTGTTTGATATCCAGTTCATGAAGAAAAACAATATCAATGCAGTTCGTACATGTCATTATCCGAACAATTCTCTTTGGTATCAGCTTTGTGATGCATACGGCATTTATCTGATTGATGAAACCAATCTGGAAACACACGGTACATGGCAGAAGCTTGGTGCAACAGATCCGTCTTGGAATGTACCGGGTTCACTTCCGGAATGGAAAGAAGCTGTACTGGACAGAGCAAAATCAATGTATGAACGTGACAAGAATCACGCAAGTGTCCTCATCTGGTCTTGCGGAAATGAATCATACTGCGGAGAAGATATTGCTGCAATGTCGGAATATTTCAGAAGTGTAGACCCGACAAGACTGGTGCACTATGAGGGTGTTACAAGAGTTCCGAATCATCAGTATGATTCTATCACGGATATGGAAAGCCGTATGTACGCAAAACCGCAGGAAGTGGAAGAATACCTGAAACAGAATAACGGCAGACCGTATATCAGCTGTGAGTATATGCACGCTATGGGCAATTCTCTTGGCGGTTTGAGCCTTTACACTGACCTTGAGGACAAATATGAGGCTTATCAGGGTGGTTTCATCTGGGACTACATCGATCAGGCAATCGAAACCCAAAATGACGACGGGGAAACAGTTCTGGCTTATGGCGGAGATTTTGAGGACAGACCAAGCGATTACGAATTCTGCACCAACGGTGTGATCTATGCTGACAGAACCTACTCTCCAAAGGTTCAGGAAATGAAGGCTCTTTACTCCAACATCAGAATGTCTATTCAAAACGGAATGCTTACCGTAGAAAACCGAAATCTCTTTGCAGATACAAACAACTTGTCCTTTGTTGTACGATTGGAAAAGAACGGCGTTGTTCTGAAATCCGATACTTTTTCTCTGAATGTTCCTGCCGGAGAAAGCAAGACAATGAAACTGACGCTTCACAAAATAGACAGTGCAGGAGAATATGTTTATCATGTTTCCGCCGTTACCGCAAATCAGACACTATGGGCAGATGCAGGGCACGAAATTGCCTTTGCTCAGGAAGTGTTTGAAGTGAAAGATGATCAGATCCCGGAAACCACATTGCAAAAGCCAGCGATTGTATACGGCGATGTTATCATTGGCGTTCACGGAGAAAACTTCTCCATGATGTTCGACAAAAAAGAGGGCGGCATCAGTTCTCTGAAATACAATGGTTTTGAATATATCACACGCACACCAAAGGTCAGCTTCTGGAGAGCAATGACGGATAATGACACCGGTGCTTCCGAGCCGTACAATCTTGCACAGTGGCATGTCGCAGGCAAATTTGCAAAGTATAAAACCGTTTCATGGCTGGAACAGGAAGATGCTCTGAAAATCACTTTCACATATCAGGCTGCCTGCATTCCGACTTTTGAGTTTACTGTAACCTATACCGCACACTTTGACGGAAAGCTGGGCGTAAGTGTAAATTATGCAGGAGTAAGCGGTATGTCCGATATGCCGGTTCTTGCATTGGACTTCAAGATGAAAAAACAGCTTTGCAATTTTCAGTATTACGGACTCGGTCCTGATGAAAATTACAGTGACCGATGCAAAGGAGCAAGACTGGGATCGTGGAAATCTACGGCAAAAGAAAATCTTTCCGGGTATCTCAATCCGCAGGAATGCGGCAACCGTACCGGTGTAAGAACGCTCTCTGTCCATGATGATATGCAGCATGGTCTGACGTTCCAAAAGGCATCTGCTCCGTTTGAAATGAGCGTACTGCCATACAGTGCCTATGAACTCGAAAACGCAATGCATCTGGATGAACTTCCAAGTGTTCGCTACACATGGGTCAGAATCGCTGCAAAGCAAATGGGTGTCGGCGGCGATGATTCCTGGGGTGCACCGGTGCATGAGGAGTACAGGATCCATGCAGATCAGCCGATGAAATTGGAATTTGTAATTATGCCCTTAAGATCGTAAGAAGAAAGGAAAGCAATGAAAATACAGGATTTTCAATACAATGTTACTTGTGGTGGATTTGATAATATCTTCGCAAATATTTATAAGCCACAGGATATAGAAAGTCAGAAATCACGATATATGAGTGCTGTGGAGAAATTCACAGCACTGTATCCGAATAGAAATGATATACACGTTTATTCTGCTCCGGGTAGAACAGAAATCGGCGGTAATCATACCGATCATCAACATGGCTGTGTCATTGCAGGAGCAGTTGACTTAGATGTTATCGGTGTTGCAGCATTTCATGATGAAAACATCATCAGAATTAAATCAGAGGGATACGATGAATTTGCAGTTTCACTTGACGATTTGGATGTTCATATGGGTGAAAAAGGTTCTTCTGAAATTGTCAGAGGGATTGCAGCTCGCTTTAAGGATTTAGGTGTAGAAATTTCCGGATTTGATTTGTATACAACTTCAAACGTACTTGGTGGAAGCGGTATTTCTTCTTCTGCTGCATTTGAAACATTGATTGCGACGGCAATTGACAGCTATTACAATAACAATCAGATCGGTGCAGTAGAAATCGCAAAAATCGGACAATATGCAGAAAACTTTTATTTTGGCAAGAAAAGCGGATTGATGGATCAGATGGTTTGCTCCGTTGGTGGATTTGTTTTTCTTGATTTTCAAAACATTCAAAATCCAAGTATCCAAAAAATTGATTTTGACCTTTCAAAAACTGGCTATGCATTGATCATAACAGACACCAAAGGAGATCATTCTGATTTGACAGATGATTATGTAGCCGTTCGTACAGAAATGGACGAAGTTGCAGAATATTTCGGCAAAAAGGTTCTTCGTGAAGTTGATGAAAATCAATTTTGGGATAATCTCCCTGATATTAAAAAGAAGATTTCTGACAGAGCTGTCTTGCGTGCAATTCACTTTTTTGGCGACAATTATCGTGCAAAGGCAGAAACGGAAGCTCTCAAAAACAACAGATTTGAGGATTTTCTCACGCTTGTAAACGAATCGGGAGATTCCTCCATGAACTATCTGCAAAATTTATACTCATGCAGAAAGCCAACGGAACAAGGTATTCCAATTGCAATTATGGTGGGGAAACGAATATTAAAAGGAAATGGTGCTGTAAGAGTTCACGGAGGTGGTTTCGCAGGGACTGTTCAGGCATTTGTACCAAATGATCTTGTCAATGCATATAGATCGGAAATGGACAGAATATTTGGACAAAATTCGTGCTATATTATGACAATCAGACCGTTTGGCGGTATTGAAATCAAATAATAGGAGGGAAAAATAATGAGTATACTTGTTTTAGGCGGTGCAGGATATATCGGTTCTCACACAGCTCTAGAGTTGATTCGCACCGGAGAAAGCGTTATTATTGCAGACAATCTTGCAACCGGACACATCGAAGCTGTTCCGAAAGATGCGAAATTTTATCTGGGTGATTTGCATGACAAGGCGTTTCTTGATAATATTTTTGAAAACGAACAGATAGATGCAGTGATTCACTTTGCAGCATATTCTCTTGTTGGAGAAAGCGTTGTCAATCCACTCAAGTATTACGACAATAATCTCTGCGGAACAAAAATTCTTTTGGATTCCATGGTCGAACACCATATTGATAAAATTGTATTTTCCTCAACCGCTGCCACCTATGGTGAACCGGAAAATATTCCGATTCTTGAAACAGACAGAACACAGCCAACCAATCCATATGGTGAAACCAAACTTGCTATGGAGAAGATGTTCTATTGGACTTCAAAAACTCATGGCCTAAGATACGTTTCTCTCCGCTATTTCAATGCTTGCGGAGCAGACAAATCAGGTAAAATCGGCGAAGCTCATAATCCGGAAAGTCATTTGATTCCTTTGATTCTTCAAGTCCCAAATGGAAAGAGAGAAAGTATCTCCATCTATGGAACAGATTATGATACTCCTGACGGAACTTGTATCAGAGACTACATCCATGTTACCGATTTGGCTCAGGCACATATTCTCGCTGTAAAGTACTTAAAAAACGGAAACGAAAGCAATATTTTCAATCTTGGAAATGGTGTCGGCTATTCCGTAAAAGAAGTAATTGATAAAGCAAGAAAAGTGACAGGGCACCCGATTCCGGCAATTGAAACGCCAAAGCGTGCCGGAGATCCTGCACGACTGGTGGCTTCCAGTGAAAAGGCAAGAAAAATTCTTGGCTGGAATCCTGTACACGATAGCCTTGAAGAAATTATATCTGACGCATGGAATTGGCATAAGAATCATCCAGATGGTTTTTGAAAAGAGGTGTTATCATGATATACAGGGCAATAAACGGATTAATCCGTCATGCAATAGAAGCTGATTTGATTACAAATGACGATATTTTCGTTGTTAGAAATCAGCTCATGGATATACTAAAACTGACTGACTGGGATGATAAAGAACCACTCACGGGAAATATTGAAGAACTTCTTGAACCCCTGATCGACTATGCAGTAAAAGCAGGAATCATTGAAGACACTTCTGTACAACGTGATCTATTCGATACAAGAGTTATGGGTGTTTTCACACCTATGCCGAGAGAAGTTAATGCCACATTTCAAAGAAAATATTCTGTTTCGCCATCAGCAGCTACAGAATGGTACTATGCTTTTAGTAAAAGCCTGAACTATGTTCGTGCTGAAAGAATTGCGAAAGATTTAAAGTGGACATATGAATCAGAATATGGAACACTTGACATTACTATAAACCGTTCTAAGCCAGAGAAAGATCCTCGTGATATTGCTGCTGCTAAATTGCAAAAAAAATTAGCCTATCCTCAATGTCAGCTTTGTGTTGAAAATATGGGATTCGCAGGTCATCAGACACACCCTGCAAGACAAAATCTTCGTCCGGTAAAGTTGAATATCAACAGCCAAGATTGGTTCATGCAGTATTCTCCTTATGGATATTATAATGAACACTGCATCGTCTTTAATAAACAGCATATTCCTATGACAATCAATGCACAGGTATTCAATAAACTGTTTGATTTTGTTGAGCAATTTCCACACTATTTTATCGGTTCAAATGCAGACCTTCCTATTGTAGGCGGCTCCATTCTAACGCATGAACACTTTCAAGGCGGCAATTATAATTTTGCAATGGCAAAAGCACCGATTGAAAGAACATTTCTTTTGAAAAATTATATGAATGTTAGTGCCGGCATTGTAAAATGGCCGATGTCTGTGATACGTCTTTCTTCAAAAAACAGGACGGCTTTGGCAGCTGCATGTGCTGATATTTTATCAAAATGGAGAACATATACGGATGAAGTGGTTGGAATTTTTGCAGAAACAGACGGAATTCTGCATAATACAATTACTCCAATTGCAAGAGCAACTTCTTCTGGATTTGAATGCGACTTGGTATTGAGAAACAATATTACAACGAAAGAAAGACCGTTAGGTGTGTTCCATCCGAATCCTACCTTACATCATATCAAAAAAGAAAACATCGGATTGATTGAAGTGATGGGACTTGCTGTTCTTCCGGCGCGTTTAGCAGATGAACTGACACTTTTAAAAGATGCAATGCTGTCCGGCAAAGAGATTGCTACAGATGATAAAATTGCATCTCATGCAATTTGGGCAAGTGAAATTCTAAAAAAATATTCTGATTTTAACGCTGATAATGCAATGGATATTATTCGTTATGAAGTCGGCAGAGTTTTTGAACAGGTACTTGAAGATGCCGGAGTATTTAAGAGAGATAAACAAGGAAAAGAAGCATTTGCAAGATTTGTAGAACAATTAGGTTGATTTGGAATATACGAAAATGAGCTATTGCATTATGTGCAGTAGCTCATTTTTTAATTTAATTCAATTATTCAAGGCTGAAAATTTATTTCAGCACATCATCCAGTGGAATCCGATTATCTCCTGACATATCTTCAGTGTAGATTGTATTATTAATGTACAATTCCTCATCAATGTCACGCACAAAGCCCCAATGAAGGTTGTACTTCTTGGCGTATTCCTTAAATGCATTAAACTTATTTTCGACCTGACGGTCAATGTTTTTGGTGTGACCAGCCTGCATACCACCTTTAGTTTCGATAATCCAAATATTTCTGTCAGTAGTCTTAATGATGTAATCAGGATAAAAGAGCCACTGCTTTCTGATACCATTCACATAGACGATAGAAAGATACTGTTGACCTGAGTTACCATTTTTGTAAACCTATTCTACACTATCAAAGGATATGTGCGTTATCTGAATTTTGTTGACTTTTTATATTTGTATGCTATAATATAATTACTGCCTAATTTAAAATGCACTGATGAGTAGTGTTATTATCTTAAATTTGAGGTTTGAGAGTAGTGTAATTTTATATGGTAGTAGAACTTCCAGGACAGGATATTGTTCTTGCACCAAAAACCGAAAATAGATTATTTTTTTGTGGATGAAAGATATGAGCAGTGATTTCCGTTGGATGAGAATGAATCGTTCTACATTGGAAAGTCGATAGCCGGATTGAAATTGAATCAGTCGGCACAGAATCCGATTATATATCTGTATCCACTGGAGAAAGATAAAATTCATATTTAATGAAATTGACAAATCGGAATTTGAGAAGGTAAGTGAATGGGATACCACGATACAAGATACCAAAGATACCATGGAGGAATACGATAATGTCGAAAGATGAGTATTTGATAACCGATACGCCCTTCAAAGCGTTGACGGTTTTTGCAATGCCAATGATTATTGGAAGTTTCTTTCAGCAAATATACAATATGGCCGACTCTGTTATTGTCGGCCAGTTTGTTGGTTCTTCCGCACTTGCAGCTGTCGGTGCATGTGCAGCATTGACCAATGTGTTCATTTGTGTGGCACTGGGAGCCGGTGTCGGAGCCGGTGTGCTTGTGAGCCGTTATTTCGGAGCCAGGGAGTATGGCAAAATGAAAACAATCGTGTCAACCTCCTTGATTAGCTTTTTGCTTCTAAGTATAGTCCTTGGTGTTTTTGGCTTTTTCTTCGCCAACTCGATGATGAGTGGACTGCAAACCCCTGCCGACATACTGGATGATGCAGTACTGTATCTGCGGGTCTATTTTGTGGGCTTTCCGTTTCTGTTTATGTATAACATTCTTTCTACCATGTTCACCTCAATCGGCGAATCCAAAATTCCGCTAGGACTGCTGATTTTTTCGTCCATCCTGAATATTTTAATGGATCTTTGGATGGTAGCCGGGTTAGGTCTCGGTGTGTTCGGTGCGGCTATTGCAACCCTGATTGCACAGGGAATTTCCGCTGTGTTTTCGTTTTTGATTTTCTTTGCACGGATGCAGCAATATAAAAGCCCCTTTAACAGGTTTGAACGGCAGGAGCTGTATTCCATGCTTCGCATTGCGGTGCCGTCGGTTTTACAGCAGTCCACAGTGTCCATCGGTATGATGATTGTGCAGGCAGTGGTAAATCCTTTCGGTACACAGGCACTCGCCGGGTATACAGCAACGATGAGGGTGGAAAATGTTTTTTCATTGATCTTTGTATCCATCGGCAATGCGGTTTCGCCGTATGTTTCCCAAAATCTTGGTGCAAAGAAAATTGATCGTATCAAAAAAGGCTACCATGTTGCACTGGTGCTGGATCTGTGCTTTGCGGTCATTGCGTTTGTGACCATTGAAGCGCTGCATACGCAGATCTCCTCTCTGTTCTTAGGAAAAGACGGAACGGCATTGGCCTATCAGGTGTCTGGTGATTATATGAGGTGGCTTGGTTACTTTTTCATCTTCATGGGTATCAAGATGGCAACCGATGGAGTTCTTCGCGGTATCGGAATTATGCGTCCGTTCCTCGTTGCAAATATAGTGAATCTTGCGATTCGTCTGTCCGTTGCCCTGATCTGTGCACCACGTTTCGGCATTGCCTTTGTCTGGATTGCGATACCAGTTGGCTGGCTTGCAAACTTTTTAATCTCCTATGTGGCTCTTAGGAGATCATGGCCGACTGATAAAATGGCATCCATTAGTTAAATTCCAGTTTGTAGGGATGACATTAAAAATGAAGTTTAAGGAACAGAACTTTACCTTGTTTGCCTATACAAATTATAGGGCAATTCAAGGTTATCACAGGCTCGAACCACTAGATTTTAAGGGAAAAGGTGCGTTCCACCATTTCCTCGTACAATAGGGGTTGAGTATGTTTTTCGTTGAACAACCGAGCCACGTGGAGTGTGTGGTATTGATAACAAGGAAAGCGCAGTAAATCAGGACAGTTAGCTTAGCGGTGTGGTTTACACACATTGGTTAAACATGCCGCTTTTTATAGGGCATGGCAGTTTAGCGTATAGGATAATATGTTTGTGGTGACAACAGTTCCACAGCGATACAAGTAACGTTGGAGATATTATGGATAGAACTGTAAGAAATGCAGCAAAAGCATTAATTATTAAAGATGATAAGATGTTGGCAATCAAAATAAGTGACGGAAAAGAAGAATGGTATATTATGCCCGGCGGCGGACAAGATGTGGAGGAACTTCTTCCTGAAGCAGTTTGTAGAGAAGTGGCAGAAGAAATGGGATTGCGGGTAGTTGTGAAAGATTTAGCGTTTGTTATAGAGGGTTTACATGGAGAAAAATTTCATCGTGTAGATTTGGTGTTTTTATGTGAGTATATTGGAAAACTTGAAAATGCCGTCTTGCAAAGTGATACAAATCAAGTTGGATATGATTGGTTAGATATTAAAACATTAAATACAACACCATTATATCCTTCAAAATTACGCCGACAGATCATGAATTTGTATGAAGGAAAAGCGTATAAAGTTTATTTAGGAAATGAAGAAATTGGAGACCCGGAAGTAACAGACTAAATAATGAAGGAACTTGTTTATGAGAAGAGTGATACCAGCAAATAAAGTAAATCATGATTATGAGAAAGTATTGAGTGAATTTGTGTCAGCCTTAAAAAATAGATTAGGTGAATACTTATTAATGGTTTATTTGATTGGAAGTTATGCGAGAGGAGATGCAAATGATAATTCTGATTTAGACGTGTTTTGTATCTTTAGTACAATAAATCAATATGTCTTAGAAAATGTTGGGCATTGTGCAAGAAACACATCTATCCCTTATGATTTGTTGGAGATAAATACTCAATGCTTATCCGTAGACGAATATAAAAGCAAAATATTTGAAGATTGGTCAGAATATGCAATTGCTGAACTAAATAGTGTTTTATTGTATGGTGAGCAATTGGTGAAAATCGAAAATATAAATGAAAAGATACAGTTATCCTATAAGAAAAATTTAGCAAATATTTTAATGAGTGTTCGCCATTATATATGTGTAGATGAGCCAAAAGAATTACTTACGCACCAAAAAATTTCGACATATATTTTGAAGCCGCTCATGTTTGCATTAAGACAAGAACGCTTTTGTGCAACAGGAGTTTATCCCTTGTCGATAGAAAGTTTATTAGAATCGTATCAGGATGATAATAGAATTATGGTTGAATACTTTCTAAATAAGGAAAGATTTGAAACGGACATTTTGTCTGATCATAAGGATGTTCTGATGTTTCTTAATGATAAAATACAAAACTTTCTTGAAAATGATTTATAATTAGATAGCATGAAGAAAGCATATATACGAACCCTTTATATCGCAGAAATGGGCATGTCTTTATATGAAAAGTTTGGATTTGTGCAAATGAAGAATGAAATGGAGTACATTGAAATTTAGCAAATAGGAAGAAAATATGAAAAAAACAGTAATAGGCATAATTGCCCACGTCGACTCAGGCAAGACAACGCTTTCGGAAGCAATGCTTTATTTGTCTGGCAAAATAAGAAAGGTCGGACGTGTAGACCACGGTGACGCTTTTCTTGACACGGATATGATTGAAAAATACAGAGGTATAACTGTTTTCTCAAAACCCGCAGAATTTGAATATAAAAACACATCTTTCACCTTGCTTGACACACCTGGTCATGTCGATTTCTCAGCGGAAACTGAGCGTGCATTACAGGTGCTTGATCTTGCTGTGCTTGTTATAAGTGGCACAGACGGTGTGCAGAGCCATACCCAAACTCTTTGGAGGCTGTTAAAGCGTTATAACGTCCCAGCCTTTGTTTTTGTGAACAAAATGGACTTGGACGGTGCTGATAAGACTTTTGTTATGAACAGCCTAGAGGGTCGTCTCGGCAGTGGATTTGTGGATTTCTGCCGTATGAAGTCCGAAGTCGCAGAGGATTGCGCCCTTTTTGATGAAAATATTATGAATGAGTTTCTTGAAACGGGATCAATGTCTGACAAGATACTGTCAGATTCCGTGGCTCATAGAAAAGTATTTCCATGCTTTTTCGGCTCAGCTTTAAAATCACAGGGCATAGAAAAATTTATGAACGCCCTTGCAGAGCTTGCACCGTGTGTATATGACAGCGGTACTTTTGGTGCAAAAGTGTATAAAATTTCAGAGGACGGTGGCTCACGCCTGACTTTTATGAAGATAACAGATGGCTGTCTTAAGGTTAGAGATCTAGTAGATTACACATCGGCTGACGGTGAAAGCTTCTCAGAAAAGGTCAGCAGGATAAGAATATATTCAGGGGCAAAATATCGTAATGCGGATAACGCTGTAACTGGCGTTGTTTGCGCTGTTGAAGGGTTGACTAAAACTTATGCAGGGCAGGGATTTGGTTTTGAGCAGGATTCTGCAAAACCACTGCTGGAGCCTGTTCTTACCTATCGTGTCGAGCCTGTGTGTGATTTGGATATGCACACTCTGCTGTCGTATTTCCGTGTGCTTGAAAATGAAGATCCACAGCTTCACGTCGATTGGAATGAACAGCTTGGCGAGATTCATGTCAGTATAATGGGCGAGGTGCAGCTTGAAATACTGAAAAGCCTCTTCAAACGGCGCTTTGATATCGACATTGATTTTGGCGAGGGAAGCATTGCATACAAAGAAACTATTGAGAAAACGGTCTACGGCTATGGTCACTATGAGCCGCTCAGGCATTATGCTGAGGTGCATTTGAAGCTTGAGCCGCTGGAGCGTGGCAAGGGTCTGCGTTTTGCAACCGAATGCAGTGAAGATACGCTGGACAAAAACTGGCAAAGACTTATTCTTACCCATTTGCAGGAGAAAAAGTATCTTGGCGTTCTCACAGGCTCTCCTATTACAGATATGAAAATAACGCTTGTTTCGGGAAGAGCGCACCTTAAACACACTGAGGGCGGCGACTTCCGTCAAGCAACATATCGTGCCGTCAGACAGGGACTTAGAAACGCAAAGTCCGTTCTTCTTGAGCCTTATTACAGCTTCACACTTGAAGTTCCACAGCAGAACGTGGGACGTGCTATAACAGATATACAGAACATGGGCGGAGTTTTCTCACAGCCGGAGGTATCGGGCGAATTTTCCGTTATAAAGGGAAGTGCACCGGTGGCGGAAATGCGAGGCTATCAGTCGCAGGTCATAAGCTACACCAAGGGCGTTGGAAAGCTGATATGCACTTCTGACGGTTACCGTGAATGTCATAATACAGAAGTTGTGCTTGAAGAATATGGCTATGATCCTGATAGAGATCTTGAAAATACGGCAGATTCTGTATTTTGCTCTCATGGCGCAGGTTACAATGTCAAATGGAACGAAGTTCCTGATAAGCTTCACATACCTCCAGAGGACAAACGCCGGCAGGTCTCTCAGCCACAGACATATGCTCGTGCTGAAGATTTTGTAAGACGTGCAGCAAGTGATAAGGAGCTTATGGAGATATTTGAGCGCACTTACGGAAAGATAGAACGTGATAAGTACTATGCGATGCGCAGACCTGAAAAGTCTGTAAAGTCAGCGTCAAAGCCGAAGCAGATATACTCAGGCGTGGAATATTTGCTGGTTGACGGCTATAACATAATTTTCTCTTGGGACGAGCTGAAAAAGGCTGCCAACGAGAGCCTTGATCTTGCACGAAGTATGCTTGTGAACAGGCTTTGCAACTATCAGGGATACAAGCAATGTGAGCTGATACTCGTCTTTGACGCATACAAGGTCAAAGAGCAGGAGCGTGTAGTGGAAAATTACCACAATATCAGTATAGTTTACACCAAAGAAGCCGAAACGGCTGATACTTATATCGAACGCACTGCTCACAAGCTCAGCCGAGAGCATAAGGTAAGGGTCGCCACATCTGACGGCATGGAGCAGGTCATAATCATGGGCAGCGGCGCTTTCAGAATGTCAGCTCAGGAGCTTCACGAGGACGTTATCCGTGTGGAAAAAGAGATAAGAGAATATATCTCCAATATGAAATAACAAAAAACGATTTTCTGAAAATAAACAGAAAATCGTTTTTTGTTATCTCTTCCTTTTCTTGGGCTTTATTTTTATCTCAGGTATTGCTAAGTTGTCGAATATTACGCCTGATTCGCTATTATTTTCGTTTTCATCATTCTCAGTTTTTACATCTTCAACGTGAACTTCTGGAAAAGCAAGGTTATCTGTATAACAGTCAAGATGTTTGTTCTTTTTTTTCATATTCTTTTCCTCCGTTAATTAATAAAGTTGATAAATCCTGTTATAACAAGGCTGTTTATAAAATCGGCAAACATACTTCCAACAATAGGAACAAGCATATAAGCCTTTATTGAAGGGGCAAATTTTGCTGTTAAAGCCTGCATATTAGCCATAGCGTTTGGCGTTGCACCCATTCCGAAGCCGCAAGTTCCTGCCGCAAGCACTGCCGCATCATAGTTTCTGCCCATTATATTATATACGATAAAGTATGAGAACATCGCCATAAGAAGCACCTGTGCAACAAGCATGATTATCATAGGCAATGCAAGCTCGGCAAGCTGCCAGAGTTTCAATGTTATCATGGCTATTCCGAGAAAAAGCGAAAGACAAATACCACCGATATCATTTATTTCACCCATGTGTATGTGTATTTTACCGCTGTATTCACCGATATTTCTCATAAATGCTGCAACGATCATTGATCCGATATACACAGGAAAAGTCATGCCTGAATATGAAAGCACCCATGATACAAACGTGCCTATTCCCATTGCTATCGCAAGCTGATAAGCTGCAGGTGCATACATGCTTACAGAACGGTGATGTTTTTGTTCGTCTTCGACAAGTATAGAGTCGTCCTCAGGAATAACAGTTTTCAGCAGATCGTGTTTGAGTATAAGCTTTCTGCCGATAGGGCCGCCCATTACAGAGCCTATAATCAATCCAAAAGTAGCCGCTGCTGTGCAGAGGCTTGTTGCTCCTTGCTGACCAAGGTCCTCAAGCACTGTGCCAAAAGCACCTGACGTTCCGTGACCGCCTACCATAGGGATAGATCCTGTACACATACCTACCAGTGAGCTTACTCCCAATAGTTTTGAAAGCCCTACGGCAACCGCATTCTGCGCAAATATCAGCACTATCAGGCATAATAAAAATACAATAAGGCTTTTGCCTCCTGCTTTCAAAACTTTAATGTTTGCCTGAAAGCCAACAGAAGTGAAGAACATGACCATGCAAACTGTTTTTAGCGTTTCATCAAATTGAAATTCGACTATTCCTGCGACGTGAAGAATACATGATATGACAGCAAAAATAACTCCGCCGATGACAGGAGAGGGAATACAGAAGGTTTCAAGAAATCTGACTTTCTTTTTGAGAAATCCCCCTAAATACAAGACTCCTACTGCCACCGCAAGAGTTTGATACATATCCACATTTATTGTTTTCAAATCTGATCCTCCTCTGTTATAGCAGTTCCAATGCTGTTATAATATTCCACTGCCCCTTTATGAAAAGCACACGGGATATTATCTGTCGCAAATTTTGTGTCATTATTCGCAAATGAGATCCTTTTCTTTATCTGGTCATTTTCCTCAAAAAGCATTTTCGTGATATCTGCTACAGTGTCGCTGTCCATCTTTTGGCTTGCCACAAGAACAGCCTTTACGCCGACAGTCTTGACGTCCTCGTCAATGCCTTTATAAGTTCCTGCCTTTATTACAGTTTCATAGTATCCGTCATAAAGATTCGTCATATATGATATTGTTCTGTCATCAAGAGGCAATATTCTTATATCCATTTCCTCAGAAAGCTGTGTTATAACATCACATGGAGCACCAAGTACCACGAAAAATGCATCGATAGAGCCGTTTTTAAGTGCCTCTGCAGACTTCTGATAGTTCATGTTGCACACATCTATCATGTTATAGTCAAGACTTACAGAGTTTAAAATGTACTCTGCATTTTTTGCTACGCCAGAATCTTCTTCGCCCACAGAGACCTTTTTTCCTTTCAGATCAGCAGGAGTTTGAATATCTGAGTCAGCCGGAACGATTATCTGAAAAGACTCCATGTAAAGAGCCGCAACTGCACGGACGTTGTTTATTTTGTTACCATTAAAATCTCCTGTGCCATTCACTGCTTCAGACAGGACATCGCTTTGGACTATTCCCATGTTGATAAAGCCGTCCTTTAAAAGCCTCATGTTAGCCTGAGAACCAGCCGTTCTTATATTTGTGATGTTTTCATCAATATCACTGAGAGTGTCAGCAAATTTATAATATATACCACCTTCGTTGCCGGATCCCAGTTTTATCTCAGAGCGTTTACAGCAAGAGCAGAACATTGTAAGTATAGCAACTGTAACAATAAATATTATTGTATTTTTTATTTTTCGCAATCCGATCATTCCTTTCTAAAATATTCAAAAAGTTATCCTACTGATAATATCATATCCATATTTGCATTAAACATATACTTCATATAAAAAATCACCTATCAGCTTTTTGGTAATATCATTGAGGTTAAAAAAGCCACACCGAGCGTGGCTTTTTTCCTCTAATATAAACAGTAAACAAATTTTGCATTAAGAAGCTTAGCACCCGAAAGCTTTGGCAGGACGATCTTGTCCTTTACGATTTCAAAATAAGAAAGTGCGGTTTCAAGTTCCCCATCAGATATTACTGAGTTGCTCATTTCCGCTTTGACCGCAAGTTCTCCGATGTATTTTATCATATGAGAGAAATCATTGATTTGCATTTCCTGGCATTTTTCTGTTAACCTGTCACAAAGCTGTAAGTCTGTAATATTTCTGCTGTCGGTAATGCCTATAAGCTTTAAATATTTGAGCATATAGCGGTATACCGCCACAGTGCGTGATCTATTGTCCCCATTACTTAGTTCTGAACGCATTTTCTTTACCTTTACATCTCTATGGACTACAACGCCGAAGGCTATAAGCAGAAGTCCGCCCAGAGTGATGAAAATTCCTACAAATGAGCCATGGTCGCTGTTGTTTTCTGTTATTCTTGATGAAACAGAAGTTTTCCCAGCACCTGACATCACGCCGGCACCATGTCCGTTGCTTGCAGAATTTGTTTTCTTTGTTGTTGTAGCTTTTGAACTGTTTGCAGGCTTTTTAGTAACCACTGAAGTTGTGCCACCCTGACCGCCATTTTGTGTGGTAGTCGTAGGCTTGCTTTCTGTGCTTTTAGTTGTTGTAACTTCCTTGGGGTCTTTCTCTTGTTGTGTAAGATTAGGATTATCATTATCATAACCTGGTGTGAATTCTGCAGGATACCAACCTGCATTGTCTATAAATACCTCAGCCCATGCGTGCGCACATTTGTCCTTTACACTTACCTCGTATGTTGAATCATCTTCAGGTTCACCGAGCTGTGAATTAAGCACCACATATCCCTCTACATATCTTGACGGATAGCCAAACATTCTTAAAAGCTCTGCACCCGCCGTTGCGAAATATGAACAATAGCCCTCCTTTTGTGTACCTAAAAAATAATCTATGAAATCTTCACCTTTTGGAGTAACACCCGGTTCAAGGGTATAAGTGAAGTTATCAGAGAAATAGTTTCTTATTGCAGTGCTTATTTCTTCATAAGTCCAATCACCCTTGTGGTAAATATCCACGCCAAGATATTCACTAAGTATCTCTTTATATGCCTTATCAAGCTCATCAGACTTTGAAACGTCCATATATTTCTGGTGAACAAACTCTGAGTAAGCGTCAACACCTCTGTCCTTATTAACAGACAATGCAGGCACTTCTGTGGCTATAGCCTCAGGGAGAGCTTCAAGTCTTTCTTCTATAAGAGAGGGGTCAAAATAGTAAAGAGAATACTTTGTTGAACTTAATTTGACATATGACTCAGTGGTAGGACGCATTTTTTTATCGTCTGTATTTCCATCACTTGAATATAAAGAAGCGTATGGCGCATACACAAATTTCTTGCTTGCACCGAGAACAGATACAGAAATCTGAGCAGGGGTCAGATCCGCGTATTTGCGTTGGATAAGGTCATAATCCAGATCCTGCACCCATATCTTGCCTTGCTCAAAATCATCAGAGAAGGTGTCTTCATTGCCATTCACGTCAACAGGAGTCCAGCTATTGTCGTTATAAACGCCTGCTACATATCCACGGAGATATAGTGTATTAGAGAATTTTGGAGTGACAACTTTTAGTGCTGTTGAGCCGTTGAAGCTAATGCCTGCTGTCTTGCCAAGAACGCCTCCGTTTGTGCCACCAACTGTTTTTATACCAAACAGATCAAATCCACCGTCATAATCTGAAAAAGCATTCCTTAGGTCAGTGAGAGAGAAATTTGACACTGCTGTAGAAATATCATGTCTGTATTTTGCAAATGACTCAGGACGTGTAAAGCCTGTTATTGCTGAGAAAAGCATTATAACTACAAGTACCAACGAGCTTAAAATAGCCGTGAATTTCATGAATACGTTATAGAAACAAGCTTTTTGCTTTTCAGATGTAAAATAAAACGTGCGTTTTCGCTCATGCACCGCAAAGGTGTTTTTTCTTCCTGCCTTGTTAGTTGTGTGGTTTATTATGTGCAGTGCAAGCACTGTCACCCAGCATACAAACAGACCAATAACAGTCCACATTGTCGGCTCCCAGCCCCAATACATTCCAAGCTCGAAAACAGGAAATGTAATGATGAACAGCAGTGGAAAATCTATCCTGTAAAGGCAGGCTGCTGCCGCACCAAGGCAAACAAGAGTTATAAAAAATACGAAAAAATTTGATGCAAGATATGGGTAGTCGATAGTAGAAATTCCACTAAGCTGAACGCCATGAGTTGAGTTAGGTTGATTTGCTCTTGAAAGATATCTGTCTATAACAACGAACAAGCCGTATTTTATTGTAGATATCCTGCTCACAAGGTAAATTACATGAAGTATCATCACACCAAGTGCAGAAAACTTAATTATCTTGTGTGACGATTTCATCAGACCAAACACAAGTGAAAGCATGGCGGAGTAATATATGATCGTGGTCTTGTATATTTCCATATCAAGGAATGATACTGCCATAAACGCTGTGCATATGGTCGCCACAAAGGTCAGAAGTATCTGAAACCATAGAAATGAGCCTGAATTATGCTCACGCTCACAATTCATAAGGATATCTCCGTCAATGCAGATACCATTGCTGCTGATAAATCCTATATCTTTGTTTTTGCTTTTTATTCTTTTCTTTTTCATGTTGTCACCTTTATAGACATATTTCCTGTATGCTTTCGGCAACGTGTTTTGCAGTAACGTTCACGACCTCTGCAAACTCATCGTTTATAACGTCGTCTTTCTTTTTATTTGTGATAAGCATATAGGAATAGCGGAATGCCAGATCGTTATCGTTCATAACGCCGCTGAGATTGCTGTTATATGCGGGAGAAAAATACATCAAGTGACCGCATTTATATCTCTCAGGCTCATTGATGTAATTTATCATAGACAAGTCAGGCTCATCATAAACAGAAGCCTGCAACAGCAGACTTATAAGCAGCCTTGCACTTTCTTCGTCTGTAACGTTCACTACTTCGCTCAAATCTTTCTTTTTATCATACCACACTACCTTATGAGGTGTGTCATTTTCTATGAGATAATAGGATATAGACGCTATAGCCTCTACAAGAGTATCATATACGAGCATATAATCGTCTGTATTTGTATCAAGGTGGAGATCCGCCATAAGCACGATAGAGTTTGATATTGGCAGAGAGTAATCCTTGACCATGGTCTTATCCTGCTTTGCAGTAAGCTTCCAGTGTATCCTGTTTATTTTGTCACCATCATGATATTCGTGTATATCAAAAATCTCCGAGGGATCATCGCCCTTTGAGGTCTTGGAATAATCATCGGTTTCAAGACCCATTTCAGCATAATTCGCAATGTTGTTTTCAATAGGTATATAGTCAGGAACTATAGTGAACGTACTTTCGCCAAAAAGTCTGGAAGCAGCATCGGTGCTTACTCTTATCTTGAAAAGCTTCAGCATATCCACAATGCGACAGCGTTTTATGTTCATGCGCACTGTGCCATAATGTTTTGCAGAAACGTGCAAAGTAAGATACTGAACATCATCAGGATAAAGGGGAGTATTTATCTTCATTGTATTTTTGTCGCCGTCAAGAGTGTTGTAATATTCTATCTCTATAATCATATTGGCAACAGGCAACTTTGAGCGGTTTTGCAGTCTCAGCACAACAGGTATCTTTGACGATCTGCCTGCGGTTTTCTGAGTGTTCACAAAACCAACGCTTATTTTCTTTGACATTTTTTTGAGCATAACGAATAAGATTATAGGCATAACAAGTAAAAATGCAAAGAGATAAAAAGAGAAGCTACCCACATATAATATATAGAAAAAGATAGAGGCGATAAATAATATTATATATAAAACCAGCATTTGCTCCTCCGTTACTTGCTAACTCTTGGAACCTGAACTGAGGAAATAACTCCTTTGAGTATCTGTTCTCCTGTGAAGCCATTTATCTTTGCCTTTGAGCTGAACACAAGTCTGTGAAGAACAACGTCCTTGAAGCTGTATATAACGTCATCGGGGATGACATAATCTCTGCCCTTAAGAAGCGCTGTCGCCTTTGTCATTCTTAGTAGTGCGATAGTTCCTCTAGGTGAAAGACCTAACTTTATATATTCATTGTTTCTGGTTGCATTTGCAAGCATAACGATATACTGGAAAACCTGATCTGAAACATAAATATTTTCCACAACTTTCCTTGCCTGAAGGATATCCTCCGCAGACACCACAGGCCTTACATTATCCACAGGGACGAGAGGGACGAGATTTTGCTTGGATTTTAGCATTGCGACTTCGCTTTCAAGATTAGGATAACCCATTGTGAGCCTTACGATAAATCTGTCCATTTGCGATTCAGGGAGCATTTGCGTGCCTATAGAGCCAACCGGGTTTTGCGTTGCGATAACGATATAAGGGTCAGGCATTTTATGTGTGATACCATCTACAGTTACCTTGCCCTCCTCCATTACTTCAAGAAGCGCAGACTGCGTCTTACTTGAGGTTCTGTTTATCTCGTCTGCAAGAAAAAGATTTGTGAGCGCTGCACCCTGTTTATATTCAAACTTGTGTGTTTCTTTATTTAGTATGGTAAAACCTGTCACGTCTGTTGGCAAAACATCAGGGGTGAATTGTAGTCTTTTATAGTCAAGTGAAAGCGCCTTTGAAAGAGCCACGGCAAGAGTGGTCTTTCCTACTCCTGGAATATCCTCAATAAGGATATGACCGCCTGCAAGTATGGACAGCAAGACTTTTATGATTATCTCGTCCTTGCCGATAATGACCTTTCTTACCTCATTTATCACGCTTTGTGACATATTCAGTACTTTTACCTGTTCTTCAGTTAAGCTGTTGTTCATAATTTTCTCCTTTGTTTTGTATGTTTCTTTTATCTTCACAATATTTGTGCATATTGCATTAACATTATATCACAAATACAACAGTATTTCAAGCATTTTGCGTGATAATTAAATACAATAATGGATATCTGCGTATGTAGGAGAATACAAATATCTTGTACTAAAATGCAGGCTCACAGCATAGTTATTTCATAGGACAAGTCAAAAGGAGCGTGAAAAAATGATAAGAGAAGTCAGCAAGATAAAATACGTTTACGAACTGCTCACCCCTCGCATAAGGGGAGCGATTATGTCAGTGCCAGAAATAGAGCGTGACAGGATACAGGAAATAAGGCTTCGCAGAGGTAGACGGCTGTCTGTTACCATATTCTCGAAAGAGTATTTCGTTAATGATAACGGCAGACTAATGAACAATATCGGGGATAGCGTTCAAGTTACCACAGAGGATATTGAAACTATCTATCAGCGAGCATTTCAGAATTCTCTTCACAGCTTTCACCGTGAGATAGCAAGAGGCTACATAACGGTTTCAGGAGGGTGCAGAGTAGGCTTCTGCGGAACTGCCGTTCTTGATCCTGCAAGGAGTTATGCCGTGGAGTCGGTAAAAAATATATCTTCTCTTAATATAAGGATAGCTCGTGAAATGATAGGCAGCTCAGACGAGATATATGCAAAATGCTTTTCTGACAAACCAATGAGCCTGCTTATTGCTTCACCGCCCTCGGGAGGAAAAACTACAGTGCTTCGTGATCTTGCAAGAAAGCTTGGAGAACGCTGGCGTGTTGCGCTTATAGACGAGCGAAACGAGTTTGCCGCAACAGTGGCAGGTGAGCCGCAAAATCTTATAGGTGCAATGACGGACGTGTTTAATTCCTACAACAAATATGAGGGTATAATGACGGCTGTCAAGGTTATGTCACCGCAAATACTCATATGCGACGAGATAGGTTCTTCTGAGGACAACGAAGCTTTGCAGTATGCGCTCAACTCAGGAGTGAAGCTTATTGCTTCATGCCATGCTTCAAGCCTTGATGAGCTTAAAAAGCGGCGTTATATCTCAAAACTCATAAAAGACAAGGCTTTCGACGCACTTGCGGTACTAGGCACAGGAACAATGTGTGGCAGGCTGGTATCATTTACAAAAACAGGAGCATGAAATGATAAAGCTAATAGGCTGTGTGCTGATCATATCCGCCTGCACACAAATGGGCTGTGCAATGGCGACGGACAAGATACGGCAAATGAAATATCTCAAGCTTCTCAGACGGTTGATATTTGAAACAAGGGCAATGGTTGAGGGTGGAATGACTTTCGGGGAAATTATCTTAAAGCTTAGCTTGCAGAAGGATTATTCTGACTTTACATTTTTGTCGCAAGATACCTCTTCGCCTGATGTTCGCAGAAGAATAACCGAGGATATATATAAGTCAAAGCTTTTTGACAATGAAATCAGGCAGACCGCCATAGATTTTTTTGAAAAACTCGGTACAACAGACACAAATGGACAGCTTGCATACATTTCCATGAGCCTTGCCGCACTTGACGAGCAGATAAGCAGACTTTCAGAGAATTTCACCTCACAGGTGCGGCTATGCAGGGCTTTGGGCGTTCTCAGCGGGGCTTTTATCGCTATTCTGCTAATATAGCCATAGCAAAGGATAACCATAATGAAGGGAACAAAATTTTATGGACATAGATCTTATTTTCAAAATCGCTGCCATAGGAATTATCGTTGCCGTGTTAAATCTCTTGCTGAAACGAGCGGAGCGTGACGAGCAGGCAATGATGACAACTCTTGCAGGGCTTATTGTCGTTCTGCTTATGATAGTAAGGCAGATCGGAAATCTATTTGAAACGATAAAAGAAGTGTTTGGATTGTATTAATGAAAATATTTACAATAGCGTGCTTTTGTATTTTCTCAACCATAGTGTGCAAAGCCATTGAGAAAGACAGTCGTGAAATAAAATATGCGGCTGTGCTTGCGGCGGCGGCACTGGTGCTTTTTCATTCGGTGGCATTTGTGAAAGATCTTATCTCTGTATTTGAGGACCTTTTCATTCTGTCAGGAATTGACGATATGTATCTTACCATACTGTTCAAGTCACTTGGTATATGCTATATCGTACAGCTTGCATCTGATTATTGTAAGGACTGCGGAGAAAACGCACTTGCGTCACAGGTCACTTTGGCAGGAAAGCTTGCAATGCTTTCGGTATCGCTGCCGCTTTTCAAAGCGTTTGTAGAAATAGTAAAAGCATTGCTTATATAGGATTAACATATGAAAAAAATAATTGCCACTGTCATCATAGTCCTTGCGGTCATGTTTACACCACAGGGAGTATATGCAGACAGTGAGGAACAGAACAATGAATATTATGACAGGCTCATAAGCGAAATAAACGAGGGACTTTCTTTTGAGGGTGATGAAGATGTAAAAACTGTACTTGAAGATAATAACATCACTTTGGAAGATCCGTCCTCTGCCGCAAATATAAGTGTCTCTGATGTGATAAAGCATATATTTGAAAGCTTTACCGCTGCTTTGCGAAGCCCTCTTATAATGCTCGGGAAAATAACAGCCGCCACTATGCTTTGCGTGTTGGTAAGGTCAATGTCAGCCGAGGGTACAGTGGACAAGGTATTCACGCTCATATGTGTTCTTACCACAGTGCTTGTTATAAGCGATACTGTCACCGACAGCCTTTATTCTGTAAAGACCTCCATGGGACAAATGAACAGCTTTATGATGTCCTACATACCCATATTTTCAAGCGTGGCGACAGCAGGCGGTAGTGCGGCGGCAGGAGCAGGCTATTACAGCGTTATGCTGATAATATGTGAAAGCGCAGGTATATTGGCAGATACGATACTTGTGCCGTTTTTGTCGGCAGTGCTTGCAGTGACCCTTGTTTCTGCAATAAACCCATCTCTTGACCTTGGAAGCCTTGCAGAGTCGGTGAAAAAGCTGGTCATATGGGTGCTTGGCATTGTGATGACCCTTTTTACTGGGCTGTTATCTATTCAAAGCTTTGCAGGAGCGGCGGCTGATAATCTCTCCGCAAGAGCCGTTAAATTTGCGGCTTCAAGCTTTATACCTGTCATAGGCGGCTCGGTCTCTGAAGCTTATTCAGCGGTAAAGGGAAGTATAGGCGTAATAAGAACAAGCGTCGGCGTGATAGGCGTTATAATAATGTCTGTGATAGTTGCGAAACCTTTGCTTACGCTTCTTGCAGTAAAACTTGCAGTGTGGATAGGTGCGATCATAAACGATATTTTTGGCATAAGCAACAGTGGTGGACTTCTTAAAAGCATAAACTCGGTTTTATCAATTGGTGTGAGCATTCTTGCGGCTTATTCTATAATGTTCGTTATTTCCACATCAGTTGTAATAATGACAGCCATGAACACAGGAGCTTAAAGTGAATATAGTTAAATCAGTGATATTTATTGCCTGCATTATAGGCGTGATAACTTCTATGACGGATATTGTCACACCTGAGGGAACTTTGAAAAAACAGCTTAGATCAGTGCTTGCTGTGATACTTTTACTTGCAGTCATAACGCCTGTAATGGGACATGGCTTCAAAGTCACCCTAAGCGACTATACAGAGCTTGCAGATCTGCCTGAGTTTGACAGCGTTTCAACAGCGACGAAACTTTATTATCTGTCCGAATCCGAAAGCAGGCTTGAAGAATATTTTTTGGATAAGCTGAATAAGAATGGCATAGAAAACGTCAAAGTGGACATAACCACAGATATAAATGAATATAATGAAATAGAGATAACAGCGGTAAGGGTATATCTGACTAAAACAAGCGACAGAGGGCTTGTTGAAAAACTTATTGCAGAAGATCTGCCTGATACTCAAGTTATCGTGCAGGAGGAATAAACGTTGCTGAAAAGTAAAGTTGAGGGGAAAATAAAGGCTCTTAAAAAGCTTCCTATGAAAACGAAGATAGTGATAGCCGTAGGTCTTGCAGGGATATTGCTTATATTTGTTTCTGAGATGTTTCCTGCTAAAAATACGGCAGAGAGCAAGAGCATTCCCACGGAAAGCGTTGCCACTGATGATACGGACAGCTACAAAAAGCAGATAGAAAAAGAGCTTAAAGATGTTCTTTCTAAAGTCAGGGGAGTTGGCGAGTGCGAGGTAATGGTGACAGTTGAGGGAACTACCGAATATGTTTATGCCGAAAATCTTACCAAAAGCACAGATAATAATGGTGACAGAACAAGCGACAGATATGAAAACGAGATAGTAATAACTGATAATGACGGCAAAAAGGAGGCATTGGTCAGAAAAATAATAAAACCGCAGATATGCGGCGTTGTCATTGTTTGCGAAGGAGGTGGAGATATAAAAGTAAACGAACGTGTGCTTAAAGCGGTTTCGACAGTTCTAGGTATATCAAGCAGTAAGATCTGCGTTGAGGGCAGAAAATAACAGAAAGAGGTAATAAAGATGAAAAAACCGACCATGATAATAGGCAAAAAGCAGATAATCCTTGCAGGAATGACGCTGATACTCGGTCTTGCAGTATACATAAATTATGCAGTATCGACCTCAGACGGCAAGATAAAGGCGACGGACGTTGTGAAAAGTCAAAGCGTGAATTACGGCGACGCACAGCTCGTAAGCACTGACAGTACTTCAGATTATTTTGCACAGGCAAGAATAGACAGAATGAATTCAAGGGACGAGGCGGTAGAAACATTAAAGAATATAATGAACGGCGGCGATTCCACAGAGGAAGAAAAGAAAGTCGCTGAAGAAGAAGCTTCAGCCATGACAGGACTCATGGAGTCGGAGAGCAAGGTAGAGACACTTGTGAAAGCAGCAGGCTTTGAGGACTGTGTTGTTTATCTTGACGGTGACAACGCAAATATCGTTGTAAAGACCGACAGCGACGGGCTTGTTGCAAGCGAAGCGGCACAGATAAAAGATATCCTCCTTAGCGAAGTTTCAGTTGCAAATGAAAACATCAGAATTTATGATGTAGAATAAAATTTGTCAGCAAATAAAAAAAGTCCTTCAAAATACTTGTAACCTATTGATTTTTATGATATAATGGTTATAAGTATAGATTGAAGGATTTCTTTTTTATATCTAAAAAGGGAGGCTTGGATAAATATGAATGATGTTTCAAAGAAAGTAGAAAAAAGCCTGCACATAAGTCAGGACGTTATAGCACAGATCGTTACAAACTCTGTTAATGAGATAGAGGGCGTTTATGGTATCGCTCATGTTATGAAGACTCCACGTCAGCTCTGGTTTAGGCAGGAAAATTTCGGCAATATCAGGATAGGCCTTGTTGACGATGTGCTGTCAGTGTCTATAGGTATAATACTTTGCCGTGGAGCTAAGGCGGTTTCCGTTGCCGAGGAGATACAGGATAAAGTAAAAAGTGCAGTTCAGAATATGCTTGGACTTACAGTTGCAAAGGTAAATGTGACCATATGCGGAGTTGACCTTTCGGAAAAGGAATAGGATTCAGACAAATATAAGATGAAGGAAGTGTTTTTGTGCCAATTAAAAGGCGTGAAATAAGAGAATCAGCATTTTTGCTGATATTTGAGAAAATGTTTAGACAGGACGAGGAGCTTGACGATATATTCATGTCTGCCATGGAAGTGAACGAGATCATCGTAAATGATGAAGTTAAAAAGCTCGTGGAAAATGTTTGCGAAAAGCAGGACGAGATCGACAGCATAATCAGCAAGTTCAGCAACAAGAGAACTGTTGAAAGAATACCTAAGATAAATCTTGCAATACTCAGACTTGCTATTTACGAGGCAATATATGAGGAGAACGTTCCTGTGAACGTTGCCATAAGCGAGGCTGTGGCTCTTGCAGGAAAATATGCCCTCGAGCCTGACGTTTCATTTGTAAACGGTGTGCTTGGCTCATTTGCAAAGGAACAAGAGGAAAAGCATTGAGTTTTGTACTCGGAATAGACACAAGCAATTATACCACTTCATGTGCACTGCTTGATACTGCGGATTTGAGCGTCAGGTCATGCAAAAAGCTTCTTCCTGTCAAGCAGGGAGAGCGAGGACTAAGACAATCCGACGCTGTGTTTCACCATACGAAACAGCTTCCAGAACTTATGAAACAGCTTTTTGATAAAAGGTATGACTTAAGTGCAGTTGGGTATTCTTATGCACCAAGGTGTACAGAGGGGTCGTATATGCCTTGCTTCCTTGTCGGAGAAAATGTTGCACAAGCTGTGTCACTTGCCTGTGGAGCTGACCTTGAAAAGACTTCGCATCAGGTGGGACATATACTTGCGGCACTTTATTCCTGCGGAAAGCTGGATATGCTCAGTTCTGATAAGCCTTTTGCGGCTTTTCACGTCAGCGGTGGCACTACAGATCTTCTTTTGTGCGAGCCTGACAAGGCTAAGCTGATAAATATAACTCAGATCGGCGGAAGCCGTGATCTTAAAGGCGGACAAGCCATAGACAGAACAGGCGTAAGGCTTGGGCTGTCTTTTCCATGTGGTAAAGAGCTTGAAAGGCTTGCGTCTGAAAGCGAACATAAAATAAAGCCAAAAGCATCAGTTGACGGGCTTTATTGTTCACTTTCTGGAATAGAAAATCAGTGCATGAAGCTTATAGACGAGAGCTGTTCGGTGGCTGATGTTGCGGCATACTGTATTGATTGTGTGTGCCTTGCGGTGGAGAAAATGACAGTTAATCTTCGCCATGAGTATAAGGATATACCTATTATATATGCAGGCGGTGTGATGTCTAATCGCTTTATAAAAAGCAAGCTTGAAAAGTACGGCAGCTTTGCTGAGCCTGAGTTTTCAAGCGATAACGCAGTTGGCGTTGCTGTCTATGCTGCGATCAGGAAAGGGAAGATCAAAATATGAGTTCAGTTATCACTGTTTCTCAGCTAAACAGATATCTTGCTTCAAAACTGCGGTCTGACCTTAAGCTGAAAGGCATTGCTGTCAAGGGCGAGATATCCAATTTTAATATACATTACAAATCAGGTCATGCCTATTTTACAGTAAAGGACAGCAGTTCTGCACTTAAAGCTGTTATGTTTTCAAGCAGTGTTTCAAGGCTTAAATTCGTGCCTGAGGACGGCATGAGCGTGCTTGTTATGGGCAATATAGAGGTCTATGAGCGTGACGGCGTTTATCAGATAATTGCTACGGAGATAGCACCTCTTGGTGTGGGCGTTATGCACGTTCAGCTCGAACAGACAAAGAAAAAGCTTGAAAAAATGGGCGTATTTGATGTGAATATAAAAAAGAAAATACCCCTTGTTCCAAAGAAGATAGCTGTTGTTACGTCGCTTACTGCGGCGGCTTTGCAGGATATAATCCATATAGCTGAAAGGCGTTATCCTGTGTGCAATATCGAAGTTTATCCTGCGCAGGTGCAGGGTACGGCGGCAGCACAAACTATATGCAAAGCACTTTCATCGGCTGATAAAAGCGGTGCGGATACCATAATTTTAGCTCGTGGCGGTGGCTCTAGCGAGGATCTTATGGTGTTCAATGACGAGGCGGTGGCGCTGTCTGTTTACGCCTGCAACACACCTGTGATATCGGCTGTAGGTCACGAAACTGACACCACCCTTGCCGACTATGCCGCAGATATGCGTGCGCCAACTCCGTCAGCGGCGGCTGAGATTGCTACCCCTGACAAGGCGGATATACTTAATGCTGTGAGGCTTTTAAGACAAAAGCTTGACAAGGCTATGGAGCTTAAACTTGATAAGGCTGTGTCACAGATAGAAAGCTGTGATAAGCTTTTGAAATTATATTCTCCTGAAAAGAGATTAGAGCAGAGCGAAAAAGCAGTGTGCGACCTTGAAAAAAGGCTGTCACAAATCATGGAACGCAGGCTTGAAAAGCTGTCAGTTAAGCTTGACGGCTATGTTTCTTCTCTGAATATTCTTAGTCCGTTCAATATTCTGGGCAGGGGATATGCTATCGTTCAGAAAGACGAAAGCGTTGTGGACAGTGTATCAATGCTGAACGTTGGCGACGAGGTAGACATAAAGCTGTCAGACGGCAGTGTATCTGCTAATATAACATTTGTCAAATGAAAGGCTGTTTAAAATGACTTTTGAAGAAAATCTTACAAGACTTAATGATATAGTTGGTCAGCTTGAAAATGACAAGCTTCCTCTTGAGAAAGCTTTGGAACTTTATAAAGAGGGGATAGATCTGTCGGTCGACTGCAAAAAAAGCCTTGAAAGTGCAAAGCTTTCCGTAAAGGCTATGAACGGAGATAATAGCGATGAATGATATGAACAAAGCCACACTTGATTATTATGTGGAACTTATAGATAATAAACTGCTGGAGCTTACCCGCTCAAAGCCTGAGCTTCAGGGTCAGGTAGTTGAGGCTATGGAGTATTCTTTGCAGGCAGGGGGCAAAAGGCTCAGACCTGTGCTTATGCTTGAATTTTGCCGTATGTGCGGTGAGCGTCAGCCTGAGAAGTATGCAGAGATAGCTTGTTCTATTGAACTTATACACACTTTTTCTCTTATACATGACGATCTGCCCTGTATGGACGATGATGATTACAGACGTGGAAAGCCCTCATGTCATAAAGCTTTTCCTGAGAATATTGCTCTCCTTGCAGGCGATGCACTGAATACTCTTGCTTTTGAAGTAATTGCCAACAGTGCCATGAACGGCGTTATATCTGCCGACAAGGCTGTTATGCTTATCTCTGTTCTGGCAAGGGCAGTTGGCACTGACGGCATGATAGGCGGTCAGGTGATAGACCTTAAATATGAAAATAAAGAAATAGACGTTGATACACTGAATATTTTGCAGACCTGCAAAACAGGCGCACTTATTGAAGCCGCTTGTGTAATGGGCGTTATACTTGGAGATAAGCTTGAGGCTATCCCCTTTGCGGCAGACTATGCTCAGGCAATGGGCAGAGCATTTCAGATAGTTGACGATATTCTTGACGTAACAGGCACTTTTGAGGAGCTTGGCAAGCCTATCGGCAGTGACAGCGAACAGCATAAAAACACATATGTATCCCTCCTTGGACTTGACAAGTCAGAACAGATAGCAAAACAACTGACAGTTCAAGCACTGGGTCATCTTAAATATTTTGAGGACAGCGTTTTCCTCACAGAGCTTACATCTGATATGCTTACAAGAAGAAGTTGATAAAAAGATTGGAGATCTAGATATAATGTCGGAAATAAAAAAGCCTGATATTTATAAAATGAATTTGCCTGCCGACCTGAAAAAGCTTTCCACTGCGCAGTGTGAGGAGCTTTGCGGTGATATAAGGAAAATTCTTATAGATACGGTTTCAAAAAACGGCGGTCATCTTGCGTCAAATCTTGGTACTGTGGAGCTTACAATGGCTATCCACAGAGTTTTTGAATCACCTAAAGATAAAATCGTCTGGGACGTTGGTCATCAGGCATATACACATAAAATACTTACGGGTAGACTCAAAGAGTTTAAAACTCTCAGACAGGAAAACGGTATTTCGGGTTTTTGCAGACCTGATGAGTCGGTGCATGACGCTTTTATAAGCGGTCACAGCTCTACGTCTGTTTCTGCGGCGCTTGGGATCGCCACAGCAATGAAGCTGAGTGGTGATAAAACTCACCATGCTATAGCTGTAGTCGGTGACGGTGCTTCAACAGGTGGCGAGCTTTACGAGGGACTTAACAATGCAGGCAAAAGTGATACAAATATCATCGTTATCCTCAACTACAATGAAATGTCTATCTCAAAAAATGTTGGCGGAATGGCAAAATATCTTTCCTCCATGCGTACAAAAGAGAGCTATCAGCGCACAAAGGGCAGAGTAGAGAGAATGCTTGATAAGACGCCTGTTATAGGTAAACCTGTGAAAAATGCCGTTCGTAACTCCAAAAATGCGGTCAAGAACATGATACTTCACAGCACCATGTTTGAAGATCTTGGCTTTCACTATATTGGACCTATCGACGGACACAATCTTGAAGAACTTGAACAGGGACTTATGGCTGCAAAGGCAGTAAACAAGCCTGTTTTTGTTCATGTGAATACTATAAAAGGCAAGGGCTATGCTCCTGCAGAAGCTAACCCAGGAGAGTTTCACGGGGTCGGCTCCTTTGAGATAAAAACGGGCAATCCCGACGTCGTACTTTCTGACAGCTTTTCTTCTATAATGGGAAAAGAGCTTTGTGAAATGGGCGAAAAGAATAAGCGTCTTTGTGCAGTCACTGCGGCAATGAAATACGGCACGGGGCTTCAGTATTTTGCGAAGCGTTTTCCTGAACGCTTCTTTGATGTAGGCATTGCCGAAGAACACGCAGTTACTTTCTGTGCTGGGCTTGCTTCTATGAACTATGTACCTGTTTTTGCGGTGTACTCATCGTTTTTGCAAAGGTCATACGACCAACTTATCCATGATATGGCAATAGGAGGTTGTCATGCAGTTATATGCGTTGACCGCGCAGGTATAGTCGGTGATGATGGTGAAACACATCAGGGAATTTTTGATGTTTCTTTTCTTACCTCTGTGCCAAATATGAGGATATATTCTCCGTCTAATTATGACGAACTCAGACTGTGCCTGCATAAGGCTGTTGAGGACGACAGTGGCATTTGTGCTGTGAGATATCCAAGGGGCAGGGATCAATCGCTGTATGATACATCTGATCCTGTTTCAACTTACGTTTATCGTCATATAGAGGGCGCAAAGGTTCTGCTTGTTACATACGGCAGGCTTGCAAATGATCTTTTTACAGCTATAGAAATACTCAGAAATCGTGATATAAAGTGCGATGTTATTAAGCTCGTGAATATTTTCCCTATAGACAATGAGGTGGTTGATATAATGTCAGCCTACGATGCTGTGCTGTTCTTTGAGGAAGCTTATTACTGTGGAAGTATTTCAGAGAAGTATGCTTCTATCTGCCCAAATGTGGCTCAGTTTGCTATTGACGGTTTCGTGAAGCACGGAAAATGTGATGTGCTACTTGACGAGCTTGGTTTTTCAGCAGAGAAAATGGCTGATACAGTTGAGGGCTTTTTGAAAGATGAGTGAAAGACTTGATGTGTATATAGTTACGAACTGCGGCGTAAAAAGCCGAGAACGTGCCAAGCAGCTTATAAAAAATGGATTTGTGTCGGTAAACGGCAAGGTCTGCGTCAAGCCTTCTATATTGGTTGATGAGAACGACGTGGTGAAATGTAGGCCTGACGATATGAAGTTTGTCGGTAGGGGCGGGCTTAAGCTTGAACACGCCTGTGATGTTTTCGGGCTTGACTTGACAGGTAAAGTTTGTGCAGATATCGGTGCTTCAACTGGGGGATTTACTCAGTGTATGCTTGAACATGGCGCAGAATTTGTCTATGCGGTGGACGTGGGTCACGGACAGCTTGATGAAAGTTTGTGCAATGACAGCAGGGTGAAAAACTGTGAGGGCGTGAATGCACGATATCTGACAGCGAATTTTTTTGACAGACCTGTGCAGTTCATAAGTGGTGATCTTTCGTTTATTTCTCTAAAACTTGTTATAAAATCCCTTTGCGATTGTCTTTGCGATGGCGGCGAAATGGTTCTTCTTATAAAACCTCAGTTTGAGGCTGGCAAGCAGGCTCTCAATAAAAAGGGTATCGTCAAAGATCGTAAAGACCATGTGAGAGTGATAACCGAGCTTCTTGGCTGTTTTCGAGCAGAAGGGCTTGCGGCTGAAAAGATAACAATTTCACCTGTTAAGGGCGGCGACGGCAATCTTGAATATCTTATTCTACTTAAAAACGCTGACATGACGGCTGACAAGCTTGGTCAGCTCAATATAAAAGAATTTGTGAACGAAGCTTTTGATAGCTTCAAAGACTAAACGCAAGAGTGGTAATATTATGAAAATCTATCTTTATCCAAATCTTGATAAAACTCATTGCTTTGAGTATACGACCGCAACATATGAAAGGCTGCACAAAAATGGTGCAAAACTTTTTATGGATACATGCTATAAGCGCGTTTTCGGAAAGCTCGATATCACTTTCTGTAGCGAAGACGAGTGTGTAAAGCAGTGTGATATGATTATTGCGATCGGTGGTGACGGAACGATACTCAAATGCTCTCTTAAGGGCTGTGAGTTTGAGAAGCCTATACTTGGCATAAACTGTGGCAGACTCGGTTTTATGGCCTCTCTTGAACATTTACAGCTTGAATTGCTGGACAAGCTTTTTTCTGGAGAATATACCCTCAGCCGCCGAATGATGTTAAACGTAAATGTCGAATGTGGCAGTGAAAATAAGTCATATACTGCACTTAATGACGTTGCAGTAACAAAAGCTGACGATTGTAAGATAGCCGATTTTGAGGTGTCAAAAAACGGCAGACTTATTTCTTCACTTCGTGCAGACGGCGTTATACTTTCTACAGCCACAGGCTCAACAGCCTATTCAATGTCAGCAGGCGGACCTATAATCGAACCTGAAATGAAGTGTATAGAGTTCACACAGATATGTGCTCACTCGCTTTTTGCAAGATCTATGATACTTTCAGAGGACAGCGTTATGAAAGTCAAGTGTCACACTAACAGTGGCTCTCACGCAATCGTCAGCGTTGACGGTAATAATGTTTTCAGACTTTCGGCAGAGGACACTGTGATAGTATCAAAGTCAAAGTATTTTGTTGAAATCATAGATATAAGCGGCGGCAGCTTTTTCTCGTCAATAAACAAAAAGCTTATGCAGCCGTTGAAGGAATCAGCGGAGGACGGCATATGAAAAATCAGCGTCAGAATTTGATAATGCAGATTGTCAAAGACGAAAATATCGGCACTCAGGAGGAACTTCGTGAAGCGCTTAAAAGGCATGGTCTGAAAGTCACTCAGGCAACAGTTTCAAGGGATATAAAAGAGCTTTCCCTTGTAAAGACCATTGGTTCAGACGGCAATTATAAATACAGCCTGCCTGCACTCAAAAAAGATATTGCAGAGCAAAACAATGGTATTTTCGGCATAATTTCAGACGCCGTTGTGTCAGTGGATCATGCGCTTAACACTGTTGTGGTGAAATGTCATACGGGCATGGCACAGGCGGTGTGTGCAAAGCTTGACAAGTTAGGGCTTGACAATATTGTTGGTACGCTTGCAGGTGACGACACGATATTCATACTTATGCGGACAGAAAAAGATGCGTCCCATATGGCAGAGGAACTGAGATCCTTTATTATTTCTTAAACAGCAGAGGAATGATCTAAAATGTTAAGTGAACTTTATATTGAAAATCTTGCCGTGATAGAAAAGGCAACTATAGATTTTTCTGATAAGCTTAATGTTTTCACAGGCGAAACAGGAGCAGGTAAGTCCATACTTATAAATGGAATAAATGCTATCCTCGGTCAGCGTGTCACTAAGGATATTGTGAGAACAGGCACGGACAAGGCTGTTATTTCAGCGTTGTTTACTGACATTGGGGACAATGTTTTGCAGGTACTAGACGAGCTTGGCATAAGTGCAGAAGACGGACAGCTTTTCCTTACCCGTGAGATACGTTCAGATGGTGGAAGTGTTGCAAGGGTCAACTCGAGAGCGGTGAACGTTTCCGTACTTAAAGCTATCGGAGAAACGCTTGTAACTATCCATGGACAGCACGACAATCAGATACTCATGGCTCCTGAACGTCATATAGAGATACTTGACAGCTATGCCGAATCGGAAGCTCTTATAGAAGATTATCACAGCTCTTTCAGAGAGCTTCAAAGCATTGCAAAGAAGATAAACAAGATAAAAACTGAGCAAAGCAAAAAAGAGTTTCGCATGGCTGAGCTTGCTGATATTGTCGAGGAGATAAACGCGCTAAACATTCATGAAGGCGAGGATAAAGAGATAGAAGCAGAGCTTAACATCTCTAAAAATGCTGTTGCAATCTCTGAGGCTCTTTATATGGCAAAACAACTTCTTTCGGGCGATGATGACACAGATGGTGCAGTGGAGATGACGCAGAGAGCTTCAAAATCGGTTGAGGAATATACCGATATAATGACTGAGATATCGCCTATATATGACAGACTTAGTTCTGCGGCTATTGAAATGGAGGATATTTCCGAGGAGATAGGCTCGCTTCTTGACAGCCTCGATATCGACCCGAAACGTTATGATTACCTTAATCAGCGTTCTGATGAACTCAGGCGTATCATGAAGAAATACGGACCTGAACTTGATGATGTACTGACTACTCTTGAAAATTCACAGAATGAGCTTGATGAACTGAGCGGAGCAGAACAGAGCTTAGACGAGCTTAATAAAGAAAAGGAAAGACTTCTTGCGGAGGTATCAAGGAAAGCCAAAGCACTTTCAGACCATAGAAAAAAAGCAGGAGAACGGTTTGTTTCTCAGGTAACAGAGGAGCTTGAATTTCTCAATATGCCAAAGGTCAAGCTGGTGGTTCAGCAGAAAACAGGCAAGCTCACCATAAATGGCATGGATAGCATAGAGTTCCTTATTTCTGCAAACCTGGGCGAAGAGCCAAAGCCTATTGCGAAGATCGCTTCAGGCGGTGAGCTTTCAAGAATAATGCTTGCACTGAAAAACGTAATTGCAGAAAAGGACAGTATCGGCACGCTGATATTTGACGAGATAGACACAGGAGTAAGCGGCAGAGCGGCTCAGAAGATAGGTATAAAGCTGAAACAGATATCTCGCCTTAGGCAAGTTCTTTGCGTGACCCACCTTGCCCAAATGGCTGTTATGGCGGATAATCATTTGCTTATTGAGAAAAATATACAGGGCGACAGGACAGTTACAACTGTTAGAACTCTCGATCATGAGCAGAGAAAGTATGAGATAGCAAGGATAATGGGCGGTGAAAATATCACAGAGCTTATGCTTGAAAATGCTGAACAGTATCTTAAAGACGCTGACAATATGTAACACAAAGTCCCTGATGATTGCGGGGACTTTTTTTGTGAACGTACATTTATTATTTATTGTTGTAAAATTCATAGTAATGTGGTATAATAACAATCGGTAGGTGATTATTTGAAACTTGAACATATAAACGTCAAAGAAGCCGTGAGATATATGGGAATGGGCAATAACAAGCCAGACGAACGCACGGCGTTGTTGATAGATGAATGTGAAAAAGAGCTTTTGAAGGTCATTGAGCCTAAATTTGTGTACAGAGTGTTTGATGTCGCTCATAAAGAGAACGGTGTTGAGGTCATCGGTACTCCGTTGTTTCTTGGCGGCAATGATATATGCAGACACCTTGAAGGGTGCAGTAAATGCGTGCTTTTTGCAGCGACTATTTCTTCGGGCGTTGATAGAAAGCTTCGTGCTTATGAAGCAGAGGATATGGCTAAAGCTATGATAGCGGATTGCCTTGCAAGTGCGGCTGTGGAGCAGGTATGCGATATAGTTGACAACACTGTGAAAGAAAAGCTCAGCGGATATAATCAGACATGGAGGTTTTCTCCTGGTTATGGCGATCTGCCTATCAGCGTGCAGAGAGTTTTTCTTGACGTACTCAATGCGCAGAAATTTATCGGACTTAATGCAACTGAAAATAATATACTGACGCCGAGAAAGTCTGTTACGGCGATAATCGGATTGTCAAAAAATGAAATATCAAAGGGCAGACGTGGTTGTGCCTGCTGTAATATGAGGGAAGTCTGTCAATTCAGAAAAAGAGGAGATCATTGTGGATTTTAGAACATTACTTAAAACAAAAGAATTTGTCATACTTGACGGAGCAATGGGTACTATGCTTCAGGCAAAGGGACTTGAAATGGGTGGCACTCCTGAAGCTCTTAATATAGACAAGCCTGATTGGCTGGTGGACATACACCGCCAGTATATAAACGCAGGCTCAGACATTGTTTACGCCAACACTTTCGGTGCAAACAGACACAAGCTTGAAAAGTGCGGATATACTGTCCAGCAGGCTATCCCTGCGGCTATAAAAAATGCAAGAAAAGCTTGTGAGGGTACTGATACCCTTGTTGCTCTTGATATCGGACCTATCGGACAGCTTCTAGAGCCAACAGGAACGCTCACTTTTGAAGAAGCTTACGATATTTATAAGGAGCAGATACTTGCAGGAGCTGACGCAGACCTTATCGTTTTTGAAACAATGACAGATCTCTATGAACTTAAAGCGGCTGTTCTTGCGGCAAAGGAAAACAGCGATCTTCCTATAGTCTGCACAATGACATTTGAGGAAAATATGCGTACATTTACTGGCGTTGCCATAAGCTCCATGGCTTTGACTTTGGAGGGTCTGGGCGTTGACGCAATCGGTGTGAACTGCTCATTAGGACCAAAGGAGCTTTATCCTGTTGTGGAGGAGCTTTGCAAGTGGACAAATCTCCCTGTTGTAGTAAAGCCTAATGCAGGACTTCCTGACCCTGTTACAAATGAATATAACTGTTCACCTGAAGATTTTGCGGAGTTTGCAGAAAAGCTTATCCCATTGGGAGTTAAGGTGCTTGGAGGTTGCTGCGGAACTAACCCTGAGTATATCAAAAAGCTTGCTGAAATGCTCAAAGGCAAGAAACACGTCAGCGTGCATAATGATATCCCTGCCGCTTGCTGTTCACCGACACATACTGTAGTTATAGACCAGCCAAGAATAATCGGTGAGCGTATCAATCCTACTGGCAAGAAGCGTTTTAAAGAAGCGCTGCTTGCAAACGATATTGACTATATCCTTGGTCAGGCTATCGAGCAGATACACGCAGGTGCGGATATTCTTGATGTAAATGTTGGTCTGCCGGGAATCGACGAAAAGAGTATGATGGTCAAGGCTGTAAAGTCTTTGCAGGGCGTTGTCGATGTGCCTTTGCAGGTGGATTCAACTATACCTGAGGTGCTTGAAGCGGCTCTGAGGGCTTATAATGGCAAGCCTATCGTCAATTCTGTAAACGCTGAGGACAGCTCCATTGAAAATGTTCTTCCTCTTGTAAAGAAATATGGTGCGGCTGTGGTAGGTCTTACTCTTGATGAAAACGGCATACCAAAGAGTGCTGACAAGAGATTTGAGCTTGCTAAAAAGATACTTGACAAGGCGATTGAATACGGCATTAGAAAAGAAGATGTGTATATAGATTGTCTTACTCTTACCGCTTCTGCGGAGCAGGAAAATGTTATGCAGACAGTAAATGCAGTGGAGCGAGTAAAGAATGAGCTTGGACTTAAAACAGTTCTTGGTGTATCGAATATCAGCTTTGGTCTGCCTAGCAGAGAGATAGTTAATCACAATTTTCTTATGATGGCGCTCACAAAGGGTCTTGACCTGCCGATAATGAATCCTAATATTGATTCTATGACGGCAACTGTTCGTGCCTACAAGCTTCTGACAAACATTGATAAAAACTCTGTTGACTTTATTTCTCACTACGGTGGCGAGAAAAAAACTGCTCCTGCCGCAACGGGCGCAAAAGCTGAGATAGACTTGCCGTATGCTATCGAAAACGGTCTGAAGAAAGAAGCAGCTGACCTTACTGCAAAGCTTTTGCAGGAAACAGAAGCCATGAACATTGTCAACGATATGCTTATCCCAGCACTTGATAAGGCTGGTGCAGAATTTGAAAAGGGCAAGCTTTTCCTGCCACAGCTTATCCAGACAGCAGGCACTGCACAGGCTTGCTTTGAGGTAATAAAAAATTACATTCTGTCAACGGGTGAAAAAAGCGTTTCTAAGGGCAAGATAATCCTTGCAACAGTAAAGGGCGATATCCACGATATCGGCAAGAACATTGTAAAGGTACTTCTTGAAAACTATGGTTATGACGTTATTGACCTTGGCAAGGACGTTGACTATCAGACAGTAGTTGATTGTGCAATAGAAAATGACGTACATCTTATCGGTCTTTCTGCGCTTATGACAACAACTCTTGTGAGCATGGAAAATACAGTTAAGCTTCTTCGTGAAAACAATGTTGACTGCAAGATAATAGTAGGCGGTGCGGTGGTAACGGCTGACTATGCAGAGCAGATAGGCGCTGACTATTATGCAAAAGACGCAAAAGAGTCGGTAGATATCGCAAGAAAATTTTTCGGAAACTGAATAAAATAACTATGACCTCCCATAATCTGAACAACAGATATTTATGGGAGGCCATTTTTAATGAAAAAGTTTGTAACAGCTATCATCATTTCATTTGTCGTTACGGTAAGCTCTGCAGGCATCAAAGTCGCTGCTTTTTCCTCATCAAACCTTGGGGCAGCATTCGTTTTGAGCAATGTTATGTCAGATGAAAAAAACGATAAAAATGGCAGTTGTATAACTGTCATAGACGGCAATAGGGAAGATATAAAGTTTTCTTTTAAAATAGCCGAGATAATTAAAAGCCTTTTTAGCTAAGTGTACATTTATTTGTACTTGTATCAAAAGTGCGATTGACTTTTGAGCCTTGCCGTGTTATTATATAAATATCAATCATAACGGAGGCTCATTCAATGGTAACAGTTATAAGCGGTGGCTCTCACAGTGGACGTGACAAAGTTTTCATAGATAAGATCAAGTCTGCTGTAAAAAACGGCGAGCAGGTCATGGTCATAATACCAGATCAGTTTTCTTTTGAATATGATAAAAAACTGTATGAACACCTTGGTGCGGCAGATTTCAACGTCATACAGACTGCAGGCTTTAACCGTATCGCTGAGTTCACAGAGAAGCTTTATGGCGGTAGGGCAAAAGAAAATGCCGATGATAACGTCCGCACTATCCTTATGTATAAGGCTGTCAGACGTCTTAAGCAGACCAAGGATATCCGCTTTTATAAAAAGAGTCTTGAAAAGGGCAGTTTCTTAGCCGAACTTAACGAACTTGTGAGCCAGTTTCGTGAAAGCGGAATAACACCACAGGATCTAGCTCTTGCTGCTGAGAAGCAGAGCGGCTCTCTTGCCATGAAACTTTTTGATATCTCAAGGCTTTATGATTTTTACATGGATGAGCTTGAAAAGGCAGGAATGCAGGATACTCTGTCAGCAATGGCAAGAAGTGTGGATCAGGTGAAGAAAAACGGATATTTCCGTGGAATGACAGTTTTTGTTGACGCTTTCAACGATTTCTCTTTTGATGAACTTAAAATGCTTGACGCTTGTATCGCGCAGTGCAAGAATATAACGTTCTCTCTATGTATCGACAATGAAAGCATTAGAAGATATGCAAATCACCCTTTTGCTGATACTCTTAAAACGTTGCAGCAGATAACAGATATTTCCGCTGATCATAATTACAAGGTCAACACGGTAGAGTGTCGTAACAGCTCATTTAGAGTCCCTGAACTTGAATATGTGAGCAAAGAGATTTACAACACCTGCAAAAAGCCATACATCGGAAAGTGCGAAAATGTTTCTGTTATATCAGCAACGGATATTTACGAAGAAAGTGAATTTGTCAGTGGAAAGATATGGGAGCTTGTCAGAGAAAAAGGCTATAAATTCAGTGACATAGCTTTGCTTGCAAGAAACCTTAAAGATTGTGCTTCCGTTTTTGAGGGTACGTTTGACAGATATGAGATACCATATTTTTCAGACTGCAGTGATAGTGTTTCTTCATCATCTCTGGTGAGGTATATGAACTCGCTTTTCAAGTGCTTGCTTTCAAGAAAGTATTCCACGGACAATATTTTGAAATACATAAAATCGCCGCTTTTCCCAATGCTGAATATCGAGATATCAAATCTGGAAGACTATTGCATACGCTGGAGCGTTGATGGTGATATGTGGCTCAGTGATTTTACTGTTGCAGGTGATCTCAGCGAAAAACAGCTTGAAAAAATAAACTGCTCAAGACGAAAGATAATCGAGCCTTTTGAAGCATTTAAAAGCAAACTTTTTAAAGACATTACAGCAGGGGAACTGTGCCGTGGACTTTATGATCTTCTTGGCAGCATTGAGCTTTCTCAGCAGACCTTTTCTGTAGTAAAAAAGGCAGGAACTTCGGATAACGAAACTCAGCTTGAAATGGCAAGAGGATTGAAACAACTTTGGAACTCTGTTCTTTCGGCTATCAAATCCGTCTATGACTGCATGAATGACGAAGTTATCTCCCTCAGACAGTTTTATGAGCTTTTCAAGCTCATGATTTCGCAAATGAGTGTTTCACGTCCTCCGCAGAAACTTGACTGCGTAAGGATATGCGACCCGAGCCATTCAAGGCTTGAGGGCGTAAAGGCTGTCTTTCTTGTTGAGGTGAACGACGGCATATTTCCTGCTTCTTTAAGCTCTGGTGGACTCATCACAGAAAATGAAAAAATGATATTAGAGGGAAGCGATATTCATATCTCACACAGCGCAAGAAAATCTTTTCAGACAGAGAAGCTTGTGTGCTACAACGCTTTTACCCTTGCAGACGAAAAGCTCTATGTGCTTTATTCAGAATCTGACCTTGTAGGAGAAGTTCACCGCCCCTCTGCACTTGTTTCCGAGCTTAACGGAATGTTCGGCAAAATCAATACCAAAGCTCAGGATATGGGGCTTGATTTTTACTGCACTTCTTTCAGGACAGCTTACCATAAATATATGGAACATTCCCGTGATAAAAACGCTACAATTTCTGCGATTAGGTCTGTGTTGGGGTTATCGCAGGAATATGCCGAGAAACTTATGAGAACAAAGAATCTTCATGAAAACGGTGACTATAAGCTTGAAGAAAAGACAGCAGAAAAGCTTTTCATGTCAGAACAGCCTGCAAAGGTCTCGCCTACTCAGCTTGATACATATTATAAATGCCCGTTCAATTATTTCTGCAAGTATGGTCTTGGTCTTAAAACTGTCAGAAAGGCAGATATCGACGGACTTAACAGGGGACTTATCATTCATCAGCTTCTTGAAAAGATAATGCGTAAAGGTGATGACGGCACAGGCTTTGACAATGCTTTCCTTACTCTCTCAGATGATGAGATAAAAGAGTATATCCACAAAAACGTTACCGAATATATAAAGGAAAGCCTTGGTGGAATGTTTGGAAAATCTCCGTCATTTGTATTTTTACAGGAGCGTATGGAAAGCAATATCCTGCATATCATTCGTTTTATGCAGAATGAGCTTCTTCACTCAAAATTCAGACCTGCGCTTTTGGAATACAAAATAGACAAGTCCGAGGAAGAAGACCGACTTATCATAGATGTAAACGGCAGAGATAAGATAATCCTTACGGGAATTATCGACAGAGTTGACGTTTTCGAGGACGAGAACGGTGAAAAATATGTGAGGATAATCGACTATAAAACAGGCTCTATTGACCTTAAATATTCAATGCTCTACAATGGCCTTAATTTGCAGATGTTCGTGTATCTTACCGCTTTACTTGAAACCAAAAATCCAGTGAATATAGACGGTGGATTGAAGCAGGCTGGTATCGTATACTACACGCTAGGAAACAAGCCTAAAACATACGAGCAGACAGCCGACGCTGACGTAGAAGAAGCCGAGAGCAGATCACGGCTAAACGCTTTCAAGCCTATAGGAAAAGTCGTTGATATAAAGGCTGTCACTGAAGCTTTCAGTTCAGAAGAAAATTACGCCTATGCGCCTTTTAAATATTCTAAAACCAACGGCAATTCAGGCACTGTTCCAGACGGCTTTTTTACAAAGCTCAGAGAATTTGCTATAGGCAAAGTGGCGCAGTTTGGTGAACAGCTTTGCCAGGGAAACATTCAGGCAAGACCTGTGGCGGAAGCCTGCAAGCACTGTGATTTTCACGATATCTGCGGCAGGATAAACCAAGAGGACGTTACAGACGTTAAAGACAGCGTTTATGAAGAAAAACTTATGGAAGAACTAACTGACAGAAAGGAGAAAAAATAATTGGCTGATACAAAATGGACCAAAGAGCAGGAAAGAGCCATTAGTGACCGTGGCAAGGGCATTATAGTTTCAGCGGCGGCAGGAAGCGGAAAAACCACAGTGCTTATAGAACGAATGATACAACTTCTTTCTGATGAAAAAAATAAAATACCTGCCGACAGACTTCTTGCAGTAACATTCACAAAAGAAGCCGCTTCAAGCATGAAAGAAAAACTCAGCCGTGCTTTTGACGAACAGCTTCGCCGTGACCCTGAAAATAAGTGGTTGCTTAGTCAGCAAAATCTTATCCAACTTGCGAGGATATCTACAATAAATTCTTTCTGTCTTGACCTTGTGAAAAGTAATCTACATGAATTTGATTTTCAGGGCGGACTTGATATACTTGATGACAGTGTGCAAAATCTTATTTTGCAGGAAGCTATCACGCAGGCTTATGAAAAGCTTTGTGAAGAAGATTACGAAAGCTACAAACTGCTGAAAAACGCTTTTGCGGATAAAACTCTCAATGAAATCACCGACAATCTTTATAAATTCATGCGTTCGCTGCCGTTTCCTAAGCGTTGGATAGCAGAGGTACATAAAAACTTTACTGATGATAAGATTTTTGAAAGCTTTATAAAAGATAATATATGTGTAGCTCAAACAAAGCTGAAAGAAGCATTTTCAATGTATGAAGTTTTTGAAGAATATGCCTGCCGTAAAGAGATAGAAGGCATACCTTTTATAAAACATATCAAAATGAATGAAACTGCCGACAGTGACAGAGAACTTCTTCATAGGTTAAGAAAGCTTCTTGAAAGCGGCGATATAGATACTATTGCTAAGTCAGATTGGAAATTCAGCACCATAAAAAGATTTCCCACGAACAAGGCTTTCAATGCATCACTTGACGATGATATTCGCATTAAGTTCAAGGACAATTATGCCTTCTGTGCATCATACAGAAACAAATATAAAGATATCGTAGCTAAAATTACCGATATGTTCAATAACACAAAACTAATCATGAAGGAAAATATGCTTGAATCTGACAGAATATTTACTGTTCTGTGCAGGGTATGCGAAGATATAGACAAGATCTCACAAGAAATGAAGCTTGAACGAAATGGCGTTACTTTTTCTGACGTTGAGATAATGGCGAGAGAATTGCTTGTAAAAGATACCGAGAATGGACCTGTTCGCACGGAGCTTTGCGAGGAAATTCGCAGAAACAGGCTATATGAGCTTATTTTCATAGACGAATTTCAGGACGTGAATAATCTTCAGGAGCTTGTTTTCCGCTCGCTTTCTGATTCTGATAACTTGGATATCATGGGAAAAAATGTTTTTGTGGTTGGCGATATAAAGCAGGCTATATATCGTTTCAGACTCTCAAATCCTGAACTTTTCAGCAAAACGAGAAATGACGCTTCCGCACCTGAAAACAGCGAACAGCTCGAGGCTATCTTGCTAAGCAAGAATTTCAGAAGTCGTGAGTCTGTGGTTGATTTTGTAAATTTTATGTTCCACTATCTTATGACACAGCACACAGGTCAGGTGAATTATGATAGAAATGAAGAACTTCGATACGGTGAACTTTATGATGAAAATAACAAGCCTACAGAAATAATGCTCATACCTTTTGATAAGGACTACAAAAAGACAAATGGCTACTCTGTGGAGAACAAAGTAATAGCACAAAAGATAAAGCACATGCTTGAAAACGGTGAGGAAGTCAAAGATCATGGCTCTCTAAGACCGTGCCGTGCAGGAGATTTTTGTATACTTGTTCAAAAAAATGATGAAATTACCCTTATGGCAAAAGCCCTTGAAGAAGTAGGTCTGAAAGCATATTCTGAGGACACAAACGGATACATGAAGTCAAGAGAGATAACACTTGTGCTGAATATGCTCAGGATAATTGACAATCCTATGAACGACATTGCAATGACAGCTATCATGATGTCGCCTATCATGGGTTTTACGCCTGATGAAATGGCGGAAGTAACAGAAAAGTCAAAGAAGCCTAACAGCAAACTGAAAGACCATATCTATCAAGTGGTAGCGGCGTCAGCTTCTGCTGAGGACAGCCACGAAAAGGAAGCTACTCATATAAGCTTTAATAATAAAACATTGCAGGATAAGTGCATAGAGCTTAATAAGCTTATTAATTCCCTGCGTTATCTTTCAATGAGCATAGGTCTTGAACGGCTCATAAGAAAAATATACGACATGACCGACCTTATGGGGATCGTTTCGCTGTATCTTGATTCTGATAAAAAGCGTGCAAACCTTCGTCTGCTTCTTGAATATGCTTCGTCCTATGAGCAAAATAGTCAAGAGGGCGTAACTGGTTTTCTAAGATATATCGACTCTGTGTCCTCGAATGAAAAAGCCTTTAAGCAGGCAATGACGGTAACAGAGGGCTCAGATTCCGTATACATAAAGACCTACCATGCTTCAAAAGGTCTTGAATATCCATTTGTATTTTTATGTCAGCTTGACATACCACTTATAAAGAAAGACAAAGGTTACTGTTCACATAACAAGCTGGGCTTTGCTTTCAGTTTTATGGATAACAGCAAACTTATGAGAAAAACTTCACTTTACTATGATAAGCTTTCAAAGGAATCAAAAGCAGAGGAAAAAAGTGAAAAACTCCGCCTGCTTTATGTTGGATGTACAAGAGCAAAAGAAAGACTTTTTGTAAGCTATGCACCAATTATTTACAGCAATACCACATATGAGAAGGTTATTGAACGTAAGATGGGAATAGTTGACAGACTTAGAAACATATACTCAAAGCAGGGAGATTCTCTTGAAAATGTTGTGGCGGACGCTGAAACGATGCTTGATTGGATAACAATCACGCTTGCACTTCACTCCACGGGTGGTCAACTCACATCTTGGCTTGGCACTGATAATATAGCTGTCAGCGGGGACGAATACCCTGAGCCTGAGATAATATATAATGAATACGGCATTGAAAATACAGAGCCGACACAGGAAGAAGATACAGCTATTAGCGAAATAGAAGCGGACAAAACAATGCTTAGAAATCTTCTTGACAAATTTGCATTTGAGTATGACTGGTCAGGAGTATCAACACCAGCAAAGCTTACTGTTACGGAGATAACTGCGGCTGAAAAAGAGAAGCAGACAGAGAAAACCGAACCTGAGTTTTATCCTAGTCTTCCACGGCTTGATGATGAGTTTGATAAACTATCAGCAGCGGAAAAGGGAACTTTTACCCACAAATTTATGGAGTTATCGGACTATGATAAGGCTCATGAAAGCGTAAAAACAGAGCTTGAACGTCTTGTGAATCAGGGGTACTTCAGCCAGAAAGAAGCTGACGGAGTTTATGTTGAAGCACTTGAAGCATTCTTTAGATCTGATTTTTATGAGCGTGTGAAAAATTCCGATAAAGTGATGCGTGAAAAGAAGTTTCTTGTTTCAATGAGCGATCTTGACTTAAGTGAAAATCTTCCTGAATATAATGGTAACAGCGGTATGCTTCAAGGTATCGCCGATTGTATCTTCCACGAGCCTGACGGATATGTTATCGTTGATTATAAAACTGACAGATTTAAGGATGTGTCACAGCTCATGGGCTATAAAACACAGCTTGCACTGTATAAAGCATCGTTTGAGATGATACTCGGAGAGAAAATAAAAAGCTGTTATATTTATTCATTCTGGTTGAGAAAAGGGGTTGAAATCAAGCTCTGAATGTGATATAATGACATATAGAGAACTTTGATAATATTTTTTTGAAATAATTTGAGAAAAGGTATTGACAAGTGGGTAAAAGTGTAGTATAATATCATGGTAAACAAAGCAGAACAATGTCCGTTCTCACCTTAAGCGCAGATCTCTGTAGTAAAAAGGTCAACATGAATTTGCATATCAATGTGATTTTATGCGGGTACGGATCAGTTCTGTGCCCGTTTTATTTTATTTTTGGAGGTGCTGCGTCATTAGCAACAGGGAACATCAGATCAACGAAGAGATCCGTGATAAAGAACTCAGGGTCATAGACGTTGACGGAAATCAGCTTGGTATTTTAAGTGCTGACGAGGCTCTTAAAATTGCATTTGAGAAAGATCTTGATCTTGTAAAGATCGCTCCTCAGGCAACTCCGCCTGTATGCCGTATCATGGATTATGGCAAGTTCTGTTTTGAACAGACAAAGCGTGCGAAGGAAGCAAAGAAAAATCAGAAAGTTATCGAGATCAAGGAAGTTAGAATGTCATCTACGATCGACACTCATGATTTTAATGTAAAGGTCAATCAGGCTGTTAAATTCCTTAACGGAGGAGATAAGATAAAAGTTTCTGTAAGGTTCAAGAAAAGAACTTTGGCTCATCCACAGTTCGGTGAAGAACTTCTTGCAAAATTCAAAGACGCTATCTCTGAAGCCGGCGTTGTTGACAAGCCATCAAAAATGGAGGGACGCAGTCTTGTGATGTTCGTTTCTCCGAAAGTAAACAAGTAAAATAATAAGGAGGATAAATACAATGCCAAAGATCAAAACACATTCTGGTGCTAAGAAGCGTTTCAGTGTTACCGGTAGCGGTAAGGTTAAGTTCCAGCACACAAACAAAAGACACAGACTTACTCAGAAGGATCACAAGCGTAAGAGAATCCTGCGTGGTGCAGCTTATGCAGATGATACCAACATCAAGAACGTAAAGGCTCTTATCCCTTACAAATAAACGAGTTGTAGGGAAAACAAATTTTAAAAATTTCAGGAGGTAATAACTATGGCTCGTGTAAAGGGAGCAATGATGACTCGTAAGAGAAGAAATAAGACTCTGAAGCTTGCTAAGGGATACTTTGGTGCCAAGAGCAAGCACTTCAAAATGGCTAAACAGGCTGTAATGAAGTCAGGTCAGTATGCATACATTGGAAGAAAGCAGAAGAAGAGAGATTTCAGAAAGCTTTGGATCACAAGAATTTCAGCAGCTGCTAAAATGAACGGTATGAATTATTCAACATTCATGAACGGCGTAAACAAGGCTGGTATCAATCTTAACAGAAAGATGCTCTCCGAAATAGCTATCAGCGATCCTGCTGGTTTCACAGCGATTGCAGAAAAGGTGAAGGCTGCTCTTTAATAGTTAAAAACACGCACGTTCTTGTAACCTGCGTGTTTTGTTGTATATTAAGGCAACACCATATATGACGCATTTGGCAACTAAATGATTAAATTTTCAGAATAAGAGGTGACGCAGTTTGCATATTAATAGTAAAGATAACCCTAGAGTGAAGCTTTTCAGAAAGCTTCTGTCATCAAAAAAAGCTAGGGAAGAACATGGATTGTTTGCTGTTGAAGGTGCAAGAAACTGCGTTGACACCGCTTATGAAGCTGTGTGCGGAAGAATAAAAGTCCATTCTGTTTTCTATACTCAAACGGCCTTGACTAAATATAAAAATACACTTAAAACTGATAGCCTTTTCTCGTGCACAAGACCCGAAGATGTTTTTGAAATATCTGATGAGCTTGCGAAAAAGATGACAGATGAGGGAAACTCTCAGGGCATTTATATGATCGTTTTTAAGGTCGATTTGCCTTTTGTGGCTGAGTATATTGACAAAAACGGGAAGTATCTCGTGCTTGATAATTTACAGGACCCAGGTAATTTGGGTACGCTTCTAAGAACTGCCGATGCCGTAGGCGTTAGTGGAGTAGTTATGACAGATAATTGCGTTGATCTGTATAACCCAAAGGTGGTTCGTTCCGCTATGGGAAGCACTACAAGACTTGATCTTTTTGTAGTGGATAATTTTCTGAACGTCGCAACGCTTTTTGATGAGCTTGGCATCGTTACAAATGCTGCAGTTGTCAGAAACGGTGAAAATATCACAGAATTTGATTTTGATAGACCGTGTGCTGTTGTAATAGGAAACGAGGGCAAAGGTTTGCCTAAAGAACATTCAGACATTTGTAAAAATCGTGTGACTATTTCTATGCACGGCAACATAGAATCACTTAATGCTGCTTGCGCAGGCACAATCATTTTGTGGGAAATGTTTCGAGGTGGCAGTCATGGATAAAGAAAGACTTTTATTGTGGATAAGAGCGGTTCTGATTTTCACTCCATCGAGCAAACGTATATGGGAAGTTTCTGCAAATTATGATGATATAGTTGAGTTCATGACTGCACTCGATGATCATATGGTCAGCGGACTTAATGATAAAGAGCTGCAGAGGATAGGAAAATATAGTCTTAAAGACGCAGAAATCATAAAAAAACGCTGTGAAGAGATTGGCATAAATATTTATTGTTACGAAAGTGAGGGCTATCCTGACAGACTTAAACGGATCGCAAATCCACCTGCTGTTCTGTATACTTATGGTAACCTTGACTTTTTAAACGATAAATGCGTTATTTCAGTAGTAGGCTCCCGTGAGCCGTCTGAATATTCTGTAAAGATAACGAAGCATATTTGCACAGATCTTATAAGAAGAAACTGTCTGCTTGCTTCGGGGTTTGCAGGAGGTATAGATCAGATCGCTAACAGGGTAGCTATTGAAAATAATAGTAGACCTATAGCTGTGTGTGGCACAGCTCTTGATTGTGATTACCCTAAGGGAAGTAATGAGCTAAAAAAACAGATCGCTGAGAATGGAGTAGTAATATCAGAGTATTTTCCGGGTTATAAACCATTTGGAAGTGCTTTTGTGAATCGCAATAGGATTCTTACAGGACTTTCAAATGCAGTGCTTTTTACTGAGTGTAGCAAGGAAAGTCATGGTCTTGATAATGTCAATCACGCCATATCTCAAGGAAAACAGGTATTTGTAGTACCGCCACATGATATCTATGACAGTCGATATTTCGGACAACGTGATCTCATAAGAAATGAGTGTCAACCTGTGTTCGGCGCAGAGGATATAGTGTATTCGCTTGGCAATGAAAGGTATCAATCTCTTAGACTTGTGGAAAGCCTGGGAGAGTTCACGCTTCCTGCTGAGGATTCTGCTATACTTAACAATGGCAAGCCTAAGACAGTGAAGCACAGAAAAAACAAAAGAAAAGTGCCTGACAGCAAGACTGTTTCTGAAACAGAAGTGGTAAAGCCAACACCTGAGCCTGATCTGTCAGGGCTTGATGACACACAAAAGAGCATTTGCGAACTGTTAAAAAGCGGAAATATGCTTGCGGACGAGATAGGCGCAAAGCTTGGTATGGATATCTCTGATGTGCTTGCACAGCTAACGGAGCTTGAACTTTATGGCACTGTTAAGTCATATCCGGGCAAAATGTTTGGACTTTAATATATATTAAGAATGGAGAATAGATTTGTCTAATTTGATCATAGTTGAGTCACCAACGAAGATAAAAACAATTAAGCGTTATCTTAGCGATGATTATGAAGTTGTGGCTTCAAAGGGTCATGTCCGTGACCTGCCAAAATCAAAGCTGGGCGTCGATATAGATAATAATTTTGAGCCTAAATATGTCAATATAAAAGACAAAGAGGGCGTTATAAAAGATATAAAAAAGCTTGCAAAGAAAAGCGACCATGTTTATCTTGCAGGAGACCCTGACCGAGAGGGAGAAGCTATTTCATGGCATCTTGCATTGCTTTTGGGTCTTGACCTGAATGATAAAAACCGAGTAACTTTCAACGAACTTACTGAAACTGGTATCAAAGCCGGAATGAGCCACCCACGTTCTATTGATATAAACCTTGTTAATGCACAGCAGGCAAGACGTATCCTTGACAGGCTTGTGGGCTATAAGCTTTCACCTTTTCTTTGGAGAAAGATAAGAAAAGGTCTTTCAGCGGGCAGAGTTCAGTCTGTCGCAGTTAAAATGATATGCGACAGAGAAAACGAGATAAGGGCATTTGTATCTCAGGAATATTGGTCCATTGACGGAAAATTTTCTGCAAACGGTGAAAGAAAGACCTTTGCCGCAAAGCTTAATACAGTTGACGGAGAAAAGCCAGAGTTGAAAAATAAAGAGCAGGCTGACGAGATACTGAAAAGACTTGAGGGCGCCGAGTTTGTTATCGACAAGGTAAAAAAGAGCGTTCACAGAAAATCTCCTGCCGCACCATTCACCACCTCGACTTTACAGCAGGAAGCGTCAAGACGTCTCAGCTTTCAGGCGAGAAGAACGATGAAAACCGCTCAGGAGCTTTATGAGGGTGTTGAGATAAACGATATGGGTCAGACAGGTCTTATCACCTATATGCGTACCGACAGCCTTAGAATTTCTGATGAAGCAAGAGCAGCGGCATATGATTTTATCAGAAAAAAATATGGCGATAAGTATATCCCTGACACACCGAAAAAATATAAAACTAAGGGCAACGCTCAGGACGCTCACGAAGCCATCCGACCAACACACCCAGAGGTAACACCTGATATGGTAAAGGCAAGCGGAGTGACGAGTGACCAGTACAAACTTTATAAACTCATTTGGGAGAGATTTATAGCTTCTCAGATGTCAAACTGCCTTATGGACACTGTTTCTGTTGATATCTCTGCAAATGGTTGTAACTTCAAGGCAACAGGCTATTCTGTAAAGTTCGACGGATTTACTGTTCTATATGAAGAGGCTAAAGACGATGAGGGTGAAAAGAAAAACGTGCTTCCTCCAATAAAATCCGGTGACTCAATAAAGGTGCGTAACCTTGAGGGAAATCAGCATTTCACTCAGCCTCCTGCAAGATACACAGAAGCGACCCTTGTAAAGGCGTTTGAGGAAACAGGCATCGGCAGACCTTCGACTTATGTTCCAACTATTACAACCATAATAAACAGGAATTATGTTGAGCGTGACGGAAAACAGCTTAAGCCGACTTCGCTTGGCGAAGTAACAAACCAGCTTATGAGCGAGCATTTTGATAAAATAGTTGATGTTAAGTTTACTGCAAACATGGAGAAATCTCTTGACGAAGTGGAAAATGGCAAGAAAAGTTGGGTAAAAACTTTGCAGGATTTTTATAGTGATTTTGACGAGGAATTGACTGAAGCCGAGGAAGCCATGGACGGGAAGCGTATCAAAGTGCCTGACGAAGAAACAGATCAGGTGTGCGAGCTTTGCGGCAAACCTATGGTAATAAAGATAGGCAGATATGGTAAATTTATGGCTTGCTCAGGTTTTCCTGAGTGCAAGAATACCAAGAAAATTGTTCAGGAAACAGGCGGAATTTGCCCTTACTGCGGAAAGAAAGTGCTTTTGAAAAAGTCCAAAAAGGGCAAAAAGTATTACGGCTGTGAGGACAATCCTGAGTGCAAGTTCATGACATGGGATGTTCCTACCGAAGAGAAATGCCCTAAGTGTGGCAGTACGCTTTTCCAGAAAGGCGGAAAGAACGGAATACTCATTTGCCATAAGCCTGATTGCGGATATGAAAGGAATTTATCTAATGGCGGTTAAGGTAATAGGTGCAGGACTTGCGGGCTGCGAAGCTGCGTGGCAGTTAGCCCAAGCAGGGATAGACGTTGAGCTTTATGAAATGAAGCCGAAAAAGTTTACGCCTGCCCATAAATATAAGGGTTTTGCAGAGCTTGTCTGCTCAAATTCATTGAAAGCGGACAGAATAGATTCAGCCGCAGGTATGCTAAAAGAGGAAATGCGCAGGCTTGGCTCTGTCACAATGGAATGTGCAGCTGAAACTAAGGTATCAGCAGGCGGAGCACTTGCTGTTGACAGGGAAAAGTTTTCCGATATGGTCACGGCAAAGATAATGGAAAATCCTCACATCACTGTTATCGAGGAAGAAGTCACAGATATACCTGATGGCGATGTTATAATCGCAACAGGTCCTCTTACAAGCGATGGGCTTGCAGAGAGTATCGGCAAAATATGCGGTGATTATCTGTATTTTCATGATGCCGCCGCACCTATCGTCACATATGAAAGTCTTGATAAGGATAAGGTGTTTTTTGCTTCGAGATACGGCAAGGGAGAAGCTGATTATATCAACTGCCCTATGAATAAGGAAGAATATCTCAGGTTCTATAATGAACTTATCAATGCGGAATCCGCTCCGCTCCATGATTTTGATAAGGAGCATTTTTCTAAGGACGGGTTCAAGGTGTATGAAGGCTGTATGCCGGTTGAGGTCCTTGCCAAAAGAGGAGAGGACACAATGCGTTTCGGTCCGCTGAAACCTGTAGGTTTGACAGACCCACGAACAGGAAACAGACCTTATGCCGTCGTTCAGCTTCGTGCAGAGAACGCAGAGGGAAGTCTGTATAACCTTGTGGGCTTTCAGACAAACCTTAAATTTGGTGAGCAGAAAAGAGTATTTTCTCTTATCACAGGACTTGAAAATGCAGAATTTATACGCTATGGAGTCATGCATAGAAACACTTTCATCAATTCGCCTAAGCTCTTAAATCCGCAGTTTAATATGCGAGATAGAGAAAACCTTTATTTTGCAGGTCAAATGACAGGCGTTGAGGGATATATCGAATCGGCGGCAAGCGGAATTTTTGCAGGGTTAAGCATGGCAAGACGTTTGCAGGGCAAGCCTGCGGTTACCTTGCCTGATACCACAATGCTGGGTGCGCTTTCAAAGTATATAAGCGATCCTACTGTGGAGAAGTTCCAGCCTATGGGATGTAATATGGGTATCCTGCCTGAGCTGCCTGAACGTATAAGAGATAAGAAATTGAAATATAAGATGATAGCTGAAAGGGGTCTTGCAGACTTTGACAAGGCTATTGAGGAATTTTAAGGAGAATGTTATGAACATAGTAATTGACGCTTTCGGCGGAGATAACGCACCTCTCGAAGTCATAAAAGGTTCAATTGACGCACAGAAAGATTTCGGAGTTGACGTTACTCTTGTTGGTGATGAAGAAAAAATAAAAAAATGTGCACAGGAAAACGGACTTGATATCACAGCTTTACATATCAAGCACGCTGATACTGTTATCGAGATATGTGAAGAGCCTACAGAAGTAATCAAGGGCAAGAAGGATTGTTCAATGGCTGTGGGCATGAAAATGCTTGCAGACGGCGAGGGCGACGCTTTCGTTTCAGCTGGCTCAACAGGCGCACTTGTAGTTGGAGCAACGTTTATCGTAAAGAGAATAAAGGGCATCAAAAGACCAGCTCTTGCAACAATACTTCCTACGGCAACGACGCCTACGATGCTTCTTGACAGCGGTGCAAACGCAGATTGCCGCCCTGAAATGCTTACTCAGTTTGGAATAATGGGTTCGGCTTATATGAACAAGATACTTGGTGTTGAGTCACCAAGAGTAGGTCTTGCAAATATTGGTGCAGAGGAGTCAAAGGGCAGAGAGCTGGAGCTTGAAACTTACAAGCAGTTGAAAAACGCACCTGTAAACTTTGTTGGAAATATCGAAGCAAGACAGCTTCCTATGGGCGATTGTGACGTATGCGTGGCTGACGGCTTCTGCGGAAACCTTATGCTCAAGCTTTACGAGGGCATGGCAAAATTCTTCTCAGGGGAGCTTAAAACGCTTCTGACTAAGGATACAAAGTCAAAGATCGCTGCTCTTATGGTAATGAAGAACGTTAAAGAATTCAAGAAAAAGGTAGACTACTCTGAGTATGGCGGAGCGCCTCTACTTGGTACTGCAAAGCCTGTTATCAAGGCACATGGCTCATCAAATGCAAGAGCATTCTATAACGCTATTAGACAAGCAAAACAATTTACTGAAACTAATGTGATAGACGAGATCACAACTGCTATCGAGCAGTTGAAAAGCAAACAGGAGATGTTATAATGGACGAGCAAAAGGCTCTTAAAGAGTTTCAGGAAAGAATAGGTTATCAATTCAAAGACGAAAAGCTCCTTTACGAAGCTCTTTCCCATTCATCATTTGCAAATGAAAACAAGAAGGCAAGAAATAGCAATGAAAGGCTTGAATTTCTTGGAGATTCAGTGCTTTCTATAGTTGTGTCAGATCACATTTTCGAGCATTACAAGCATATGCCTGAGGGCGAGCTGACAAAAATGAGAGCTTCACTTGTGTGCGAAAAAGCACTGTTTGAGTTCTCAAAGAAAATAGAACTTGGCAAGTATATCTTTCTCGGAAAAGGCGAGGAGATAACAGGGGGCAGAGAAAGACCGTCAATTATTTCAGACGCTTTTGAAGCAGTTATCGCTGCAATTTATCTTGACGGTGGTATCGAGCCTGTTTCAAAATATATACTTTCATTTATACCTGAAAATATCACGCCTGATGGAGTTGTTTTCCATGATTACAAGACTATTCTTCAGGAGATAATCCAGAAAAATCCTGAGGAGAGAATAGAATATCACCTTAAAGGCGAGTCAGGTCCTGACCATAATAAGAAATTTACTGTTCAGGTACTTTTGAATACGAATGTTATCGGCGAGGGTACAGGCAGATCGAAAAAGACCGCTGAACAGTTGGCGGCTAAAGAAGCATTGGAACTAATGGGCTATGGGGCACAGTAATATATCTGTCTTCGTGCCGCATATAGGCTGTCCGCATATGTGTGCGTTCTGCAATCAGCGCACCATAACTGGTACAGAGAAGATACCGCACGCTGATGATGTTAAACGTATCTGCACACAGGCAATGAACGAAGTCAAGGACGTTTCACAGACGGAGATAGCCTTTTTCGGTGGTAGCTTTACAGCAGTGCCGAGAGAATATATGCTCGAACTTCTTTGTGCAGCGCAGGAGTTTATAGGCAACGACAAATTCAAGGGTATCAGGATATCCACTAGACCTGACTATATCAGCACTGAGATACTTGACATTCTCAGAGATAATCACGTTACGGCTATCGAGCTTGGCGCACAGTCTATGTCAGATGTTGTTCTTGAAGCCAACGAGCGTGGACATACTGTTCAGGACGTCGAAAACGCTGCAAAGCTTATAAAAAGCTATGGTTGCTTTGACCTTGGTCTGCAAATGATGATAGGACTTTATAAAAGCAACCGTGAAACTGAGCTGGAAACTTGGTCGAAGATAGCGGCGCTGTCTCCTAAAACAGTACGTATTTATCCCGTTGTTATCCTTAATGGTACAAGGCTTGGAGAGCTTTACAAAAGTGGCGAATATAAGCCTATGGACTTTGACGAGGTAGTGAAAATCTGTTCTTATCTTCTCACAGAAGCCGATAAACTTGGTATAGATGTTATAAAGCTTGGTCTGCACGCAAGCGAGGTCGTGGAGGAGCAAATGTTGGGCGGATTTTATCACCCTGCATTCCGTGAACTTTGCGAAGGCAGAAATTACCGCAGTCTTATAGCAGAGGAGCTTGGAAAGCATGGCAATATAAGCGATATAGCTTCCGTTGTGATATCTGTACCGAAAAGGCAGATAAGCAAGGCAATAGGTCAGAAAAAAGCTAATATAGAATATTTCAAAGATCTTGGTGTCAATATAAAAATTGTAGGTCACGAGGGCAGCGATAAAATAAAGATAAACGAAATCATAATGAGGGGTGGTGAAAAATAATGTATCTTAAATCACTTGAATTGCAGGGCTTTAAGTCTTTTCCGGATAAAATAGAGCTGAAATTCAATAAGGGTATCACCGCAGTTGTCGGTCCTAACGGCTCAGGCAAGAGTAATATCGGTGACGCTATGCGCTGGGTAATGGGCGAGCAATCTTCCAAAGCCCTGAGAGGTGAAAAAATGGCAGGCGTTATTTTTCATGGCACTCAAACTAGACCAAAAGCGCCTTTTGCTCAGGTAACTATCACCATAGACAACGAGGACGGTGCACTTGAATATGACAGCGACACCGTGTCAGTATCACGAAAGCTTTACCGCAATGGCGACAGCTTTTACATGATAAACGGTAAAGAAGTAAATTTAAAGGATATCGTGGAACTGTTTATGGACACCGGTCTTGGCAGGGACGGTTATTCGATAATCGGTCAGGGCAGGATAGCAGATATCGTAAACGGAAAATCCAATGACCGCCGTGAGATATTTGAAGAAGCGGCAGGTATTTCAAAATTCCGTTCAAAGAAAAAAGAAGCCGAAAAAAAGCTTGCGGCGGCTGAGGATAATCTCTCTCGTATCAATGACATCATGGGAGAGATAGAAGGACGAATAGGTCCGCTTAAAGCGCAGGCTGAAAAGGCGGAGAAGTTCAGAGTCCTTGATGAAGAAAAGAGAAAGCTGGAAGTCTCCGTATGGGTGCATAAGCTCAACGAGTATATGAGCCAAATAGCAGGTTATGAGGAGAAGCTTTCTGCTGTAAAAAAAGAGTACGAGGTCATCACGCAGGAGCTTGAAAGCATTGAAGATGATATAAATGACAGCTTTGCAAAGAGCGCTGAAAAATCTGAGCTTGCTGACAGCTACAAAAATCAAATACATCAGGTGGAGCTTGAAAACTCTCAGGCACTGTCAAAGATCGCAGTATATGAGAATGATATTTCTCACCTTGAAGATAATATTTTGAAGCTTAAAGAGCAGATAAGTGAGTCCAACTCATCAAAATACTATCTTGAGGCTGAGCTGAAAACACGCAGACAGGAGCTTGAAGAACTCGACGAGAAAAAAGCAAAGCAGCAGGAAGCCGTAGATTGTAAAGAAAAAGAGCTTTCTGAGCTTATTGATAAAACTGCATTATCTGACAAGTCGGTAAGTGAAGCTGGAAGCTTTATAAATGAGCTTTACATGAAAAAGTCGGAAGTTTCATTCAGACTTGAAAATGCTAAAAACAACCTTTCGGATATTGATGAGCAGATCGAAAATTCTCTTGAAAGAAAAAAACAGCTTGAAGAACATTCAAAACTTTCTTCAAAGGAATTAAAGGAACTGTGTGAATCAAAAGGCAAAGCTGACGAAAACAAGCAGGAGCTTACAAACCGCTTGAGCGGACTTGCAAAGCTTCTTGAAACTAGAAACACAAAGCTTTCAGAATGTCGCAAAAATCTCACAGATACGGAAATACAGCTCCGTGACGTTGAGAACAGGATAAAGACTATAGCCGACCTTGAAAACTCCATGGAGGGCTTTCAGTTCAGCGTAAAGCACATAATGAAAGCCTCACAGCAGGGTAGGATAAGCGGCATTTGCGGTACTGTTTCTCAGCTTATATCTGTTGAAACAAAATACTCTGTAGCCATTGAAACTGCGTTGGGTGGGGCACTTCAGAATATTGTCGTAAACAATGAGGACTCTGCTAAGAGAGGTATCAGGCTTCTGAAAGAGAACAGATCAGGCCGTGCAACATTTCTGCCCGTTACATCAGTTCGAGGAAACAGGCTAAATATGCCGCAACTTGAAAATGAGGACGGCTTTGTGGCTCTAGGCTGTGAGCTTGTTAAGTATGACAGCCAGTTTGAGGGCGTAATCAACAGCCTTTTAGGCAGGATATGTATAGCAGAGGATATCGACAGTGCAACCCTTATCGCAAAGAAATACGGCTATAAATTCCGCATCGTTACCCTGGACGGACAGGTGATAAACGCGGGCGGCTCATTCACAGGAGGAAGCGTTTCCAAACAGACAGGTCTGCTTACAAGAAAAAATGAAGCGGAAGCACTTGCTAAAAAGAAAACAGCACTTGAAAACTCCTTTACAGAGCTTAAACAGCAGGTTGAGAAGCTAAATCAAGAGGTTTCAAAATACACCGCTGATACCGAGGGACTAAGGGAAAAGCTTTCACAGGTAAACAGCGATATACTCCGTTTTGAAATGGAAATAAAGCGTGTTTCAGAGTATTATTCTGACTATGAAAACAAGCTTGATGAGATAGAAACATTTATCGAAACGCTGAAAAATAAATACAAGATAGTAAGCGGAGATATCGACAAGGCTCAGACAGAACTTTCAGAAATCGAAGCTGAGATATCTGATAATGAAGCCAAGCTTGCCGACTCTCAGAACGAGCAGGCAGAACTTAAAAATAAGCGTGAACAGCTCAGCGAAGAGCTTTCGCAAATGAAGATAATGGCGGCAGAGTTATCCAAAGACCTTGATGCCTGCAAGCTTTCAATATCACAGCTTGAAGAAACTATCGGCGACAGTGATACTGACAGCGGCAAGTTGAACGATAATATCTCCGAGTGTGAAAAGAAAATAGCCGAGAAGAAAGAGCTTATTTTTCAGACCAAACAGGAACTCAGCGGCGCTGACGAAAAGATAGCCGCCGCACAGAAAATGGCGGAGCAGGCTCAGCGTGAGCATATTGAGCTTGACAATGCAGCAAACAAACTTCGCACCAAGCAAAAGCACAAAATGGACGAGAAGGAAACACTTTCAGGTCAGCTTACAAGAGCGGAGGAACAGAAAAAATCTGTTACTGCAGGCTTTGATAAGCTTGTGGCACAGCTTTGGGACGATTATGAGCTTACAAGAAGCGACGCTGCAGAGATAGCCGAGGATATTGTGGATATAACGGTAGCTAACAGGCGACTCAACGAACTTCGTGGAAAGATAAGAAATCTTGGAAGCGTAAACCTTGGAGCTATAGAGGAATATGCAGAAGTGTCACAACGACACGAATTTCTCACAGGTCAGCTTAATGACGTAAATACGTCAAAAACAGAACTTGAAAAACTTATCGAGGATCTGACAGAAAATATGAAGAATATGTTCACCGACAGCTTTGAGCGCATAAATGCGAACTTCAAGAAAATTTTCACCGAGCTTTTCGGTGGTGGTCAGTGCGAGCTTATTCTCACAGACCCAAACAATGTCCTTGAATGTGGTATTGAGATAAACGTTCAGCCGCCAGGCAAGGTCATAACAAACCTTATGTCCCTTTCAGGCGGAGAGCAGGCTCTGGTGGCTATTGCAATTTATTTTGCGATCCTGAAAATTTCGCCATCACCTTTCTGTCTTCTCGATGAGATAGAAGCGGCGCTTGATGATGTGAACGTAAGTAAATATGCACAATATCTGCACCACCTTACAGATAAAACACAGTTTATCACCATTACTCACAGACGTGGAACAATGGAAGAAGCTGACGTTCTGTATGGCGTAACGATGCAAGAAAAGGGTGTTTCCAAGCTTCTTAAAATGGACGTTTCGGAAACACGTCAAATGAAACTTGAATAGGAGTGAAGAAATGGGATTTTTTGAAAAGCTGAAAAATGGTCTTAAAAAGACTAAAGACTCAATGATGGGCAGAATAGAAAGTCTGCTCCATTCATTCAGCAAAATAGATGAAGATCTTTTTGAGGAGCTTGAAGAAACGCTTATCCTCTGCGATATCGGTGTTACAACTTCTGAAAAGATATGCGATAAGCTCAGACAGAAAGTCAAGCAGGAGGGCGTTAAAGAGCCTGAAAAAATCAAGGATATGCTTAAAGAGATAATCACAGAAATGCTCGGTGAGGATCAGAAGCTCGATATGTCAACAACACCGTCAGTTATACTGGTTATCGGTGTAAACGGTGTTGGCAAAACAACAACTATCGGCAAGCTTGCTTATCAGCTTCACAAACAAGGCAAAAAGGTTATCGTTGCGGCGGCTGATACTTTCAGAGCGGCTGCTATTGACCAGCTCGAAGTGTGGACAGAGCGAGCAGGGGTAGACATAATCAAGCACAACGAAGGTTCAGACCCTGCTTCCGTGGTATTTGACGCACTGGCGGCGGCTAAGGCAAGACAGGCTGACGTTGTTATATGCGATACGGCAGGTCGTCTTCACAATAAGAAAAACCTTATGGACGAGCTGAAAAAGATATCCCGTATAGTTCACCAACAGGCAGAGGGCTGCGCTCTCGAAGTCCTGCTTGCGCTTGACGCTACAACGGGGCAGAACGCAGTTAATCAGGCAAGACAGTTCAACGAAGTAGCTGATATAACGGGTATTATTCTTACCAAGCTTGACGGCACAGCCAAGGGTGGAATAATTATCAGCATAACCGACGATCTGCAAGTGCCTGTAAAGCTTGTTACGGTAGGCGAAAAAATAGACGACATACAGCCGTTTTCAGCAAGAGATTTTGTTGAAGCACTGTTTGAATAATAGAATATTGGATTAGACACTTAAAAGTATAAAATCAGGGGGAATTTTTTTATGGATAAGGTTTTGTTTGTAGTTGATATGCAGGAAATGTATGTAGGAAGGGGCAGAGATAAAACCACATACTCATATGATGCCGAATCTCTTATCGACGCCATAAACAAGCGTATCTCTGCTTATAAAGCTGAGGAGGTCTTTTATATCGTCAGCTACAAAAAGGGGCTTCTGGGTGGAGGAATGCCCAAAGAGGGAACACCTGCGGCTAGCTTTCCAGCAAAGCTGAAAGTTGTATCCAAAAATATTTATTCCAAAAGCAAGCCCGATGCTTTTTCAAACGTTGCTCTTGAAGATTTTATGAGAGCAAGGAATGTGAAAGAGATAGAATTTGTAGGTGTTGATGGTGGTATCTCCGTTATCAACACTGCAATAGGTGCTATTGAATGTGGAATGAAAGTTGTTTTCAACGAAGAATGTATCGGTACAGTTTTCAAAGATAAGGCAAACAAATGCCGTGAAAAATTAAAGAAAAATAAGGTAACTTATATACACAACTAAAGGAGAAAAAATGAAACTTGTTATTGCAAGCAACAATAAAGGCAAGATAAGAGAATATAAACAGATTCTTGAGCCGCTTGGTTATGAGGTGTTCTCGCAATCAGAGGCAGGTCTGATACTTGATGTTGAGGAAACAGGCACTACTTTTGCTGAAAACTCTGCACTAAAAGCAAGAGCTGCATTCAAGCTTTGCGGCTGTGCTGTACTTGCAGACGACAGCGGTCTTGAGATAGACGCCCTGGATGGTGAGCCTGGAGTATACTCAGCAAGATATGGCGGACTCGAAACTGATGATGAGCGTACCGCTCTTGTGCTTAAAAAAATGAAAGAAATACCTGATGATAAAAGGGGAGCACACTTTACCTGTACAATACACTTTATCAAAGCAGACGGTGAAGAGATAGCCGTTGAGGGAAAAGTATTCGGTAAGATAGCTCACGAGCCTGTTGGCGAAAACGGCTTCGGCTATGACCCTATTTTCATGTATGGGAACAAGAGCTTTGCTCAGGTGGACTCAGAAACAAAGAATACCGTTTCCCATAGAGCAAACGCACTGAAAGCTTTGCTTGAACAGCTCACAAAGCAGTAAACTGAAAGGATTTAGATTATGATTACAACTAAACAAAGAGCAGAACTCAAAGGTATGGCTTCGCTTATACAGCCTGCTTTTCAGATAGGCAAGGGCGGAGTTAATGACGCTCAGGTGGCACAGATAGACGATTATCTGAGAGTTCACGAGCTTGTAAAAATAAAGGTGCTTGACAACTCAATGTACACCGCAAGGGAAGCCGCAGAGGAGATCGCTGAAAAGATATCTGCTGAAGTCGTTCAGGTAATAGGCTCAAAGGCGGTACTTTATAAACGCAATGAGAAGCAGCCTGTTATAAAATTAAAGTCAAAGTAATGAAAATAGGTGTTTTCGGCGGCACGTTCAATCCTGTTCACTTAGGGCATCTAAATTGCCTTAAAAGCGTAGCGGAGCAGGCGGGTCTTGACAAGATGATCGTCATGCCTGACAGAATACCTCCACATAAGCAAGCGGAGGACTTAGCTTCCTCTGAGGATAGGTTGAATATGTGCAGACTTGCTTTTGCAGATATCCCATGTGTTGAAATATCCGATTGGGAACTTAAGCAAGAGGGCAAAAGCTATTCAGTGATAACACTCAGACATCTAAAAGAGATATATCCACATGATAAGCTGTTTTTTATAATGGGCAGCGATATGTTGCTTTCATTTGAAGAATGGTATCAGTATAAGGAGATATTATCACTTTCGGCACTTATCTGCGTTGCACGCTCGCATGAGGACATTGACCTCATAGAGGTGAAAGCCAAACAGCTCAAAACCGAGGGTGGAGAGATAATCATAGTAAAAACTGACCCATTTGAGGTGTCTTCAACTGAGATACGTCAAATGCTCAAAAAAAATGTTGATTGCTCTTGCTATTTGAGTGAAAATGTTGTACAATATATAGTGGACAAAAATTTGTATAACCGAGGTTTTCTAAGTGGCAGATAAAAAAACAATAGGCATTTATAAAGCATACCTAAAAGAACATTTATCAAAAAAGAGATACACACACTCTATGAACGTGGCAAATTCCGCTGTGGAGCTTGCAAAAAGATATGGTGCTGACGCAGACAAGGCTTATATTGCAGGACTTTTGCATGATGTTGCAAAAGAGATACCAGCATTGGAGCTTGCGGCTATAGTTTCTAAATCTTCACTTGATGTGTGCGATATAGAGAAAAAGGCTGTTCCGCTGTTTCACGGTATTGCAGGGGCAGAGCTTGTGCAGACGCTTTTTGATATCCATGACCCTGAGATAATCTCAGCTATACGCTATCATACAGTTGCCTGTGGCAATATGCCCAAGCTTAGCCAGATAGTATATCTTGCAGACCTTATTTCTGCGGACAGGGATTATAAAGACGTAAAGAAAATGAGAAAGTATGCCGAACAAAGCTTGGAGAAAGCAATGTTTGAGGCTTTGAAATTCTCAATAAAAGACTCAGTGGAAAAGGGTAATACTATCCCTGTTTCCACACTTGAAGCATATAATGATTTTGCCGATAATTCAAAATAAAGGAGATTTTTATGGATAATATTTCACAGAATGAAAAGCTGTCAACTATTGTTAAAGCTCTTGATTCAAAAAGAGCAGAGGACATCAGGATAATAGAGATCGGTGATCTGACTATAGTTGCGGATTATTTTGTTATAGCAAATGGTACTTCAAGCACTCAGACAAAGGCCCTTGCGGAGGAAGTTGAGTTCAAAATGAGCCAGCTTGGCATTGAACCTAACAGAACAGAGGGCTATCAGGGTGCAACTTGGGTCGTGCTTGATTACGGTGATATCATAGTTCATGTTTTCTATAAGGAGACAAGAGATCATTACAATCTTGAAAGACTATGGTCTGACGGCAAGGATATCGACGTAAAGCAGTTCTTACCAGACGAGCCACAGGATTAATTTTTACAATTATAATTTAACAAAGGATTGATAAAGATGAAAGAATACAATTTTTCGGCCATAGAAAGCAAATGGCAGAAATACTGGGACGAGCATAAGACCTTTGAGGCAAGCAATGACTTTTCGAAGAAGAAATTTTACGGACTTGTAGAGTTTCCTTATCCGTCAGGTCACGGTATGCACGTTGGACATATCAAGGCATATTCCGGTCTAGAAGTTGTAAGCCGTAAAAGACGTATGCAGGGCTATAATGTTCTTTTCCCTATAGGCTTTGACGCTTACGGTCTGCCTACAGAGAACACAGCTATCAAAACAGGTGTTCACCCAAGAAAGGTAACAGACGACAATATCAAGAAGTTCACGGGGCAGCTCAAAAGAGTAGGTTTTTCATTCGATTGGTCAAGAGTTATTGATACGACCGATGAAAACTACTATAAGTGGACACAGTGGATATTCCTTAAAATGTTTGAGAATGGTCTTGTATTCAGAGATAAGACCCTCGTAAATTATTGCCCAAGCTGTAAGGTCGTTCTTTCAAATGAGGATTCACAGGGCGGTCACTGCGATGTTTGCCACAGCGAGATAGTTCAGAAAACTAAAGAAGTATGGTATCTTAGGATCACAGAATACGCTGACAAGCTTCTTCAGGGACTTGAAGAAGTTGACTATCTGCCTAACATCAAACTCCAGCAGCAGAATTGGATAGGAAAATCAACAGGTGCATTTGTAAACTTCAAGATCAAAGAGCAGGACGAGCAGCTCAAGATCTACACTACACGTCCTGACACACTTTACGGCGTTACATTCATGGTAATCGCTCCTGAACATCCTATCATCCAGAAATACAGAAATAGTATTGCAAACATTGCTGACCTTGACGCTTATAAGACAGAGTGTGCAAAGAAGAGCGAATTTGAGAGAACTCAGCTCGTTAAGGATAAAACAGGCGTTAAGATAGACGGTCTGACAGCTATCAATCCTATCACAGGCAAAGAGATACCTATCTACATCTCAGACTATGTTATGATGGGATACGGCACAGGCGCTATCATGGCTGTGCCTGCTCACGATACAAGGGACTATGATTTTGCAAAGAAGTTCGGCATTGACATAATCGAAGTCATCAAGGGCGGCGACATTTCTAAGGAAGCCTACACAGGCGACGGCGAAATGGTCAACTCAGGTGAGCTTAACGGCATAACAAACAAGAAAGAAGCTATCGAAAAGATGCTTACTGTTCTTGAAAAACTGGGCTGCGGTGAAAAGGGCGTTCAGTATAAGATGAAAGACTGGGCTTTCAATCGTCAGAGATATTGGGGCGAGCCTATCCCGATAGTACATTGCCCTCACTGTGGAATGGTCGCTGTGCCATATGATGAGCTTCCACTTAAATTGCCACCAGTAGAGAACTTTGAGCCTGGTACAGACGGCGAAAGCCCTCTGGCTAAGATAGATTCTTTCGTACACTGCAAATGTCCTAAGTGTGGCTGTGACGCAAAGAGAGAAACAGATACAATGCCACAGTGGGCTGGTTCTTCATGGTACTTCCTGCGTTATTGCGATCCTAACAACAATGATGAGTTTGCTTCACAGGAAGCACTGAAATATTGGATGCCTGTTGATTGGTATAACGGTGGTATGGAGCACGTTACACGTCATATGATCTATTCACGTTTCTGGCACAAGTTCCTCTACGATCTCGGTCTTGTACCAACTTCAGAGCCTTATGCAAAGAGAACAGCTCAGGGTCTTATCCTTGGACCTGATGGTGAGAAGATGAGTAAGTCAAGAGGAAACGTTGTTGACCCTAACGATGTTGTTGACGAATACGGTGCAGATGTTCTCAGACTTTATGTTCTGTTCATGGGTGACTATGAAAAGGCAGCTCCATGGAGCGAGAGCAGTGTTAAGGGCTGTAAGAGATTTGTGGACAGAATTTGGGCTTTGCAGGATAAGGTAGTTGACAGCGACGAGTACAGCGACAAGCTGAGATCGCTCATGCACAAGACTATCAAGAAGGTATCCGATGATATCGAGTCAATGAAGTTCAATACTGCTATTGCCGCAATGATGACGCTTCTTAATGAGATATATAATGTTGGCTCTATCACAAAGAAAGAGTTCAGAGATCTTCTTATCATACTCAATCCTTTTGCACCTCATGTTACAGAAGAACTTTATCAGCTGATCGGTTGCGAGGGAGTTCTTGACGAGCAGGAGTGGGTGACATATGATGAAGCACTCTGCAAGGACGATACTATCGAGATCGTTTGTCAGATAAACGGCAAGGTAAAATCTAAGCTCACAATACCTACAGACGCAGCTAAGGACGACGTTATCGCACTTGCTAAGGCTGACGAAGCTATCGTTAAGGCAACGGAAGGCAAAAATATAGTCAAGGAAATCTATGTTCCTAACAAGCTTGTAAATCTAGTTGTAAAGTAAGCGAAAATTTCCTCAGAAAAATCAAAAAAAGAGCCAGAAAGCTATTGACATTTTGGTGGAAATATAGTATAATTAAATTTGTAATTATATCGGTTTTATAAATTCCGCAGATTAAAGACAGAGCGGTCCGAAAGAGTAGGACTGGGGGAACGTAAAGCGTTTCAGTTTGCTTTTGCAGACACCTTCACTATCACCGTTGATTTTCGGAAATTCCGATAGAATTGCCTCTGTCACAGGTGGCAAAGGGAGGGAATAATTTTGGCAGAAATCCGTGTTGGAAAGAACGAAACTTTGGATACAGCACTTAAGCGTTTCAAGAGATCATGTGCAAGAGACGGCGTTATCGCAGAGGTTCGTAAAAGAGAACACTACGAAAAGCCTTCGGTAAAGCGTAAGAAGAAGTCCGAAGCTGCTCGTAAGCGTAAATACTAATATGTAATTAAAGGCGGGCATTTTTATGTCCGCTTTTTATTTTATACTACAGGAGTTTTTTTATGTTCAAACCAACTTATGTTTTTGACAAGGTAGGAGAGATAACCCCCGATTTTCTTGCTAAAAAGCATATCAAGGGGCTGCTCCTCGATCTTGATAATACGCTGACAACACATAACAATCCCGTTCCCCCGCAGTCGAGTCTTGATTGGCTTGCTAAGATGAAAGCGGCAGGGATAAAGCTTATGATCGTTTCAAACAATCATGCTCCAAGGGTAAAGCCTTTTGCAGAGCAGTTGGAGCTTGACTTTGTACCTGAAGGCAAAAAACCGCTGACTTTTGGCTACACAAAGGCTATAGCTAAGCTGGGGCTTAATAAGAAAAATGTTGCGGCTGTGGGTGATCAGATATTCACTGACGTGCTTGGCTCAAATCTGAAAGGTATACGCTCCATATTCGTGTTCCCAATAGAGCCTGAAACGAGCTTGCCATTTCGATTTAAAAGAGCCTGTGAAAAGCCGTTTTTACCAAAGCTCAAATAGCATAAAACGAAAGGAATGATACTAATGTCGGCAAAATTCGGACCTGCGGGAAACAGCGAAGCTTTTTCCACTAAATATAAAACAACACTTCAAGCTCCGGGATATCTCGAAGCAATGGGGCTTGACCACTATGAATATCAGTGTGGCAGGGGAGTTAAGGTCTCCGATAAAATAGCTTTTGCCTTGAAAGATAAGGCTAAAGAGCATAATATCACGCTTTCGCTCCATGCGCCGTATTTTATTTCGCTTTCAAGCCTTGAAGCTGAAAAGCGTGACAACAGCATAAATTATATTCTGCAATCCTGTGACGCTGCAAGCAGAATGGGTGCTGATAGAATAGTTATCCATTCAGGAAGCTGTGCGAAAATAAGCAGAGAGGATGCTTTGGAACTTGCTAAAGATACTCTCACAAGGGCTAGAAAAACAGCCGTTGAGCAGGGCTTTGAGCATATCGTCTTTTGCCCTGAAACTATGGGTAAGGTAAATCAGCTTGGTAACTTAACAGAAGTGCTGGAGCTTTGCAAGCTTGATGATACGTTCCTGCCGACAATAGATTTCGGACATCTCAACGCAAGAGAGTTCGGCTATATAAAAGGTAAGGCAGAGTATGAGAAAATGCTTGATGAAGTGGAAAATGCTATCGGTCACGACAGGCTGAAAATATTCCACAGCCATTTTTCTAAGATAATGTTTACAAATCCAGGCGGTGAGAAAAAGCACCTGACTTTTGACGATAATCAAGGCTTTGGACCTGACTATGAGCCGCTTATGGAGATAGTCGCAAAGAAAGATCTTTCGCCTATATTCGTCTGTGAAAGCGCAGGCACTCAGGACAAAGACGCACTGACAATGAAGGATTATTATTTGTCGGTGAAATAAAGATAGGAGAGTATTGATATGAAAAAAATACTTGTTATACATGGTCCTAACCTTAATCTTCTGGGAGAGCGTGAGCCTGGAGTTTACGGTACAGATACATTTGAGAGCATAAACAACGAGATAATCGAGCATGCAATGAAATATGAATTTCACTGCGACGTTTATCAGTCAAACCATGAGGGTGAAATAATCGACAAGCTTCACCTTGCTAGAAAAAATTATGACGGCGTTATACTTAACGCAGGCGCTTATACACACTATAGCTATGCTATCAGAGACGCCATCGCCGCAATAAAGATTCCTGTCGTTGAGGTACATCTGAGCAATATACACTCCCGTGACGAATTCAGACACACTTCTGTTATCGCACCTGTATGCGTGGGTCAGATAAGCGGGTTCGGAAAGTATTCATACTACATGGCTGTTGACGCTTTGTATTACAAATGGAAAAATGAAAGCGGTGCAGACAATGACTGATCTTGAAAAACTTTGTTCACGAGTAACAGAAGCGGCAGATTGTGCTGTTATCACTGACGATGTGAACAGAAGATATTTCACCGCAATGAAATCAAGTGCAGGAACACTAGTGGTTTTTCCGGAAAAAGCGTATTTTATCATAGATTTCAGATATATTGAAAAGGCAAAGAAAACTGTCACAGCTTGCGAGGTCATTTTGCAGGACAAGCTCTATGAGCAGATAAACAGCCTTATTGAAAAGCATGGTGCAAAAACAGTTTCTGTTAATGCCGATACCTGCACACTTTCCGAGCTTATCGCATATCAGCAAAAGCTTAATGTTGAGGTCATCGCAGACACAAAGCTTGCGGAAATAATACGAGAGATCAGAACAGTTAAATCCCAAGAGCAGATAGACAAGATAATCAAAGCACAGCGTATCGCTGAAAAGGGTTTTGCACATATGCTTGACTTTATCAGGGTCGGCAGAACTGAAAAAGAAATTCAGTTGGAGCTTGACTATTATATGCTTAAAAATGGTGCTGAAGCTCTGTCTTTTGACACTATTGCACTTTCAGGCTCTAATACTTCGCTTCCACATGGTGTACCATCTGACAAAAAAGTTGAGAGCGGTGAGTTCGTGCTTATGGATTTCGGAGCAACTTATGATGGCTGGCACAGCGATATGACTAGAACTGTATGCGTAGGCAAACCTAGTGACAAGATGAAGTCTGTATACGAAACTGTTCTTACTGCACAGCTTACAGCTCTTGACGCAGTAAAGGCAGGTATGTCAGGAAAAGCACTTGACAAAATAGCAAGGGATATCATAATTGAAGCAGGCTATGGAGATAATTTTGGCCATTCTCTCGGACATGGTGTGGGAGTTGAGATACATGAAAGCCCTTATGCTTCGCCTAGCAGGGAAGATATATTGCCTGAAAATTCGATCGTAACAGTAGAGCCAGGTATTTATCTTGAGGGCAAGTTTGGTGTGAGAATAGAAGATTTTGTTGTTGTTACAGAAAACGGCTGTATCAATATGACAAAAGCCCCTAAAGAGCTTATTTGCTTGTAACTTTTTTTGATTTTTTGGTAAAAAAGTTTTCAAAAGCTATTGCAATAAACAAATAAATATGGTAAAATAAATAAAGAGGTATGCGGACATTTTGAACTGTGTACACATTAATTAAGAATGTTTATGGAGGTACTAAATAATGGTAACTGCTGGTGATTTCAGAAACGGCGTGACTTTTGAAGAGGACGGCAACGTAATGCAGATCGTTGAGTTTCAGCACGTTAAACCTGGTAAGGGTGCAGCGTTCGTCAGAGCAAAGGTTAGAAATGTAATTTCAGGTTCTGTTGTTGAAAAGACATACAATCCAACAGCTAAATTCCCAACAGCATATGTTGAGAGAAAGGATATGGAGTATTCTTACAATGACGGTGATCTTTATTATTTCATGGATCCAGAGAGCTATGAGCTTGTTCCAGTAAACAAGGCTGAGCTTTCAGATAACTTTAAGTTCGTAAAGGAAAACATGGTATGTAAGATCCTTTCTTACAAGGGCACAGTATTCGGCGTAGAGCCTCCATACTTTGTTGATCTTGAAGTAACAGAGACAGAGCCTGGTATCAAGGGCGATACAGCTACAAATGCTACAAAGCCTGCAACAGTTGAAACTGGTGCTGAAATCAGAGTTCCTCTGTTCATCAACACAGGCGACAGAATAAGAATCGATACTCGTACATGTGAGTACATGGAAAGAGCATAAGTTTTAGCCTTTACGGTTTTTTTAGAAACGGAGGGAATATTATGGAGCTGTCAAAGAAGGTTGCATATTTAAAGGGACTTATGGAAGGTCTTAAGATTGACGATTCCACAAACGAAGGAAAGATATTGACAATTATGGCTGATATTCTTGATGAGATGTCTGCTACAGTTGAAGATATTGCCGAAGAAGTTGACGAAACAGTTGAGCTTGTAGATACTCTTGACGAGGATCTCGGCGAGATAGAAGATCTAATTTATGGTGATGATGATGACGACGATTGTTGTTGCAACGATGATTGTTGTTGTGATGATGACGATGATGATGATGATGACGCTATGTACGAGTGTGTGTGCCCTAACTGTGGTGACACAATAATGCTTGGCGAGAACATTATCGCTGACGGTTCTGTTGACTGTCCAAACTGTGGAGAGAGCCTTGAGTTTGATTTCTCAGAAATTGAGGACGAGGACAACGAGGATTGATCTCATAAAAAGTGTTCAGCAAAATTTAATAATGTGTTTCAGGGGTGGTGAAATTCCACACCGGAGGTGATCGAATAGTATTCGTAAGTCCTCGACCGCAGAAATGCGCTGATTCGGTGAAAATCCGAAACCGACGGTAAAGTCCGGATGGAAGAAACGACAGATCAATAACGCATAAATTGCACCCTGATTTTATTTTCAGGGTGCTTTTGCTTTTGCTGCTGTTTCTCCCGATAATTTTATTATTTGGAGGAATTAAAATGACAAGTGATAACACTATGCCAAGAAATAAAACTTTTACAACAAGAAAAATGGTAACGGTGGCAATGCTCAGCGCCATAGCTACTGTAATATATTACCTTGATTTTCCTGTGCCACTTATGCCAGGATTTATCAAGCTTGACCTTTCAAATGTTATATCCCTGCTGGCAGGTTTCTCAATGGGACCTATTGCGGGCGTGATCGTTTGCCTTATCAAGAACGTTATCCAGTTGATTATAAAGGGACTAGGCACAACAATGGGTATCGGCAACATCTTTGACTTTGTAACAAGCGCAGCTTTTGTGCTGACGGCTTCTGTTATATACCACAAGAAAAAAACCAGAAAGAATGCTATCATAAGCTGTATCATTGGCACTTTGGTTTTCACAGTAATAAGCTTGCCGTTGAATTATTTTATCGTTTATCCTATATACTTTAAAGCATTCGGCGGAGAAGCTGCTATACTCGGTATGTACCAGCAGATAATGGGTAGCGTAAAGAATATTTTCTCTGCACTGTGTATTTTCAATCTGCCTTTTACTTTTGTGAAGGGTATTATTTGTGCATTGGTCACAATTCTTATTTATAAGCCTTTGTCGCCTATTCTTAAAGGCAAAGACTAAAACAAAATTAATGCTGAACACAAAAAAAGCCTTGGCAGGCACATTCCTGTCAAGGCTTTGATATTTATTATTTAACTGCTTTAAGAAGATCATTGATCTTGTCTGTCTTTTCCCAAGCTACATCAAGATCCTCACGTCCCATATGACCATAAGCTGCAAGCTGCTTGTACTGTGGCTTTCTAAGGTCAAGGCTCTTGATTATTGCAGCAGGGCGAAGGTCAAATACCTTTTCTACAGCTGCCTCTATCTTTTCATCAGAAACCTTTCCTGTGCCGTATGTGTCGACCATGATTGAAACAGGGTGAGCAACACCGATAGCGTACGCAAGCTCAACCTCGCACTTCTTGGCAAGACCTGCTGCAACGATATTTTTTGCAACGTATCTTGCAGCATATGTTGCGCTTCTGTCAACCTTTGTAGGATCTTTTCCAGAGAAAGCACCACCACCATGACGAGCATATCCACCGTATGTGTCAACGATTATCTTTCTTCCTGTCAGACCGCTGTCGCCCTGAGGACCGCCGACTACAAATCTTCCTGTTGGGTTTACAAAATAAGTAGTGTTTTCATCAAGAAGTTCAGCAGGGATGACTGTCTTTATAACGTTCTCGATAATATCTTCTCTTATCTGCTCCAGTGTTACAGCGTCATCATGCTGTGAAGAAACTACAACAGCGTCAACTCTTGTTGGCTTGCCATCATCATATTCAACTGTTACCTGAGTTTTTCCGTCCGGTCTGAGATATGGCAAAGTGCCGTTCTTTCTAACTTCTGTAAGTTTAAGAGCAAGCTTGTGAGCAAGTGATATAGGCATTGGCATAAGTTCGGGTGTTTCGTCGCAAGCGAAACCGAACATGATACCCTGATCGCCTGCACCTGTATCGAATGCGTTTTCAGCTCTGCCTTCGAGAGCGTTGTCAACACCCATTGCAATATCAGGCGACTGCTTGTCTATAGTTGTGAGAACTGAACAGGTGTGTCCGTCAAAACCATACTTGGCTCTGTCGTAGCCTATACCGACAACTGTATCTCTAACGATCTGTGGTATGTCGATTATAGCCTTTGTTGTTATCTCGCCCATGCACATTACTACACCTGTTGTAGTGACCGTTTCGCAGGCAACTCTTGACATAGGATCCTGCTCCAGCAGAGCGTCAAGTATAGCGTCAGAGATCTGATCGCATATTTTGTCAGGATGTCCCTCAGTAACCGACTCAGATGTAAATAAATACTTTGACATAAAAATACCTCTTTTCTGAATATTTGTTAATCTAAAAACAGCCACAAAAAAAGCGCTTCATTCCGAAACGCTTGAAATTACTCAATTTCCTCATCTTTCGGAAATAACCGCAGGATTTAGCACCTTAACTAACGCTAGGTTGCTGGGCTTCACAGGACCTGTTTCCTCCACCACTCTTGATAAGGCTATTTAATTTTAACAAAGTATATTATACACCATATATCGACTATTGTCAACTGTTTTACACATAATTATAGATTATTTTAATGTTTCGTAATAAATCAGCAAATGCTAATAAAAGCATTGACTTACTAGGACAAGTTCGTTATAATATAAAAAGAGGTGAGTTTTTTGAAAAATGACAATTCAAATATAAAAACATTGTTTCTGACCTTTCTTAAGATAGGCGTTTTTACCTTTGGCGGAGGATATGCAATGATAGCCTTGCTTGAAACAGAATTTTGTGTGCGCAAAAATTGGCTTGATAAAAAAGAATTTCTCGATATGACAGCTATATCAGAGTCCACCCCCGGACCAACTGCTGTAAACAGTGCTACATATATCGGCTACAAAATAGGCGGTGTGCTGGGTGCTATTGCGGCAACTGTCGGTGTGTGCATACCGTCGTTTTTTATAATCTACATAATATCACTTTTCTTTGATAAATTTTTATCTCTAAAAGTAGTCTATGCCGCATTCCGTGGCATTCAGGTGGGCGTAATATATCTCATACTTACTGCAGGACTAAGAATGTTGAAAGCACTTGATAACACATTGCTTGACAAAATTATAATGCTTGGAGTTTTCATAATGATGATACTTTTCACACTTTTTTCTGTGAAGTTTTCATCAGTATTTTATATTATCATAAGTGGTGCTGTGGGCATTGCCGTGTATCTGATTAAAACCCTCAGAAAGGGAAGTACAATAAAATGATATATCTCAAACTTTTTCTCATTTTTCTTGAAATAGGCGCAGTGTCATTCGGCGGAGGATATGGAATGATATCCATTATCCGTGAAAAAGTTCTTACCTTTGGCTGGCTCAGTGAGGACGAATTTGTGAACTTTATTGCCGTATCTGAGTCCACCCCTGGACCACTTGCAGTGAATATGGCGACCTTTGTAGGCTCATCGCAGGCAGGCTTCATAGGCGGATTGATAGCCACTCTTGGCGTTGTGTTGCCTTCGTTCGTGATAATATTCATCATAGCTTCGATCATGAAGGATTTGCTGAAATACTCAGGGGTAAAAGCAATGCTTTCAGGCATTCGTCCTTGCGTTGTTGCAATGATACTCGCCACTGGCATTACAATGGCTTTATCTTCACTGCTAAATATCACCACCATAAATTCAAAGCCTGCTTTTGACTATAAGGCGTTAATAATATTCCTGCTCATAGCCTTGGCAGATGTGCTTCTTTTGAAACTGAAGAAATTCAAGCTCTCACCGATCACAATTATCGTAAGCTCCGCCTTTCTCGGCATAATATTCTATTAAAAAAAGCTGTAACACCGCAAAGTGCTACAGCTTTTAATATTTGTGATATGAAGATTAACCCAGAAGCTTTTTAAGTCTCTCGTCAACAGCCTTAAGGAAGTCCACTGTATTTACTTTCTTCTTATTTTCAAGTGTAGAAAGCAGATAAAGATCACCTGTCATAACACCGTCTTCGATAGTTTCGATAGTTGCCTTTTCAAGACAATCAGCAAAATTCATAAGTTCAGGCAGGTTATCGAGTTCGCCTCTTTTTCTCAGAGCGCCTGTCCATGCGAACAGTGTGGCAACTGAGTTTGTAGAAGTTTCTTCGCCCCTGAGGTGCTTGTAATAGTGTCTTTGAACAGTGCCGTGAGCAGCCTCATATTCATAGATTCCGTCAGGTGAAACAAGAACAGAAGTCATCATAGCCAGTGAGCCATATGCTGTAGCTACCATGTCAGACATTACGTCACCGTCATAGTTCTTGCAGGCCCAGATATAACCGCCGTTTGAACGGATAACTCTCGCAACAGCGTCGTCGATAAGAGTATAGAAATACTCGATACCGGCCGCTTCAAATTTAGCCTTGTACTCGTTGTCATATATCTCCTGGAAGATATCCTTGAATGTGTGGTCATACTTCTTTGAAATAGTATCCTTTGTAGCAAACCAAACATCCTGCTTTTTATCAAGTGCAAAATTAAAGCAAGCTCTTGCGAATGAAGCAATGGAAGTTGACTTGTTGTGCTGACCCTGAATGATACCGTCGCACTCAAAGTTGTAAATTGTTTCTCTAGTTTCCTTGCCATCCTTGTCAGTGCAAACAAGCTCTGCCTTTGAGCCAGCAGGGCATTTCATTTCAACATTTTTGTAAACATCGCCGTATGCGTGACGAGCGATAGTGATAGGCTTTGTCCATGTAGGAATGTATGGAGTGATACCCTTAACAAGAATAGGAGTTCTGAAAACTGTTCCGTCAAGGATAGCTCTGATAGTGCCATTAGGGGATTTCCACATTTCCTTGAGGTTGTATTCAGGCATTCTCGCAGCGTTAGGTGTGATAGTTGCGCACTTAACAGCAACGCCGTATTTCTTTGTAGCGTTTGCAGAGTCAACAGTTACCTGATCGTCGGTCTCATTTCTGTGAACAAGACCAAGATCATAGTATTCTGTTTTAAGGTCAATATATGGAGTAAGAAGAATATCCTTTATATCCTGCCAGATAATTCTGGTCATTTCGTCGCCGTCCATTTCAACGAGCGGTGTTTTCATCTGAATTTTTGCCATTGGTAAGACCTCCTATAAAGTAATAATGGAATATCCGTTGTTTTTAGCTATCGCAGATATTTTTTTGTAAACGTCAAGATTTGTAATAATAAGCTCATAGCTGTCGCTGTCATTATCCGTAATAAATGCGGCAATATCGGCAATAAAAGAATAGTCTTTCATTGCCGGAGTGCTGTCCTTTTGTGCCGAAAAGTTTCGAGAAAATCCCCTTAGGGACCTCCATATCAGACTTTATTATTTTGAGAGCTGTTCTCTTGTGTAGTCAAGCAGACCGCCTGCAAGGATAATATCCTTTGTTCTGCCTGTAAGCTCGCAGAGAACTGGTATCTCAACACCTGTTGTCTTATTCACAACAGTAAGCTTAGACATATCAGCCTCAACGTCTGCACGAACGTCAGCAAGAACGATCTCATCGCCCTGATTTATCTTGTCATAGTCAGCTTCATTTACAAATGTGAGCGGAAGGATACCTGCGTTGATAAGATTAGCTCTGTGTATTCTTGCAAAGCTCTTAACAAGAACAGCCTTTATGCCAAGATAGAGAGGAGCAAGTGCTGCGTGTTCTCTTGATGAGCCCTGACCGTAGTTTGAGCCGCCAACGATTATTGACTTGCCCATGTTCTTTGCACGTCTTGGGAAGTCCTCATCACATACTGTAAAGCAGTGCTGTGAAATAGCAGGGATATTTGAACGCAATGGAAGTATCTTTGCGCCTGCAGGCATGATGTGGTCGGTTGTGATATTGTCGCCCACCTTAAGTGATACCTGACAATCAATGCTGTCATCAAGCGGTGAAGTCTGTGGGAAAGGCTTGATATTTGGTCCTCTAAGAACCTCAACGCTGTCCATATCAGCCTCGTCAGCTGGCGGAACAACCATATTGTCGTTTATCTTGAAATGCTCAGGAAGCTTGAACTCAGGCATATCTCCAAGTGTTCTTGGGTCAGTGAGGTAGCCTGTGAGAGCTGAAACAGCAGCCATTTCAGGTGATACCAGATAGATCTGACCGTCCTTTGTGCCTGAACGTCCCTCGAAGTTTCTATTGAATGTTCTAAGTGAAACACCCTTTGAGTTAGGTGACTGACCCATACCGATACATGGGCCGCAAGCGGATTCAAGTATTCTTGCGCCTGCTGCTATCATATCAGCAAGTGCGCCGTTCTCAGCGATCATGTTAAGTACCTGCTTTGAGCCTGGAGCGATTGCAAGTGAAACGCTAGGGTCAACTGTCTTGCCCTTAAGAATGTGAGCTACTTTCATCATGTCAACATAAGAAGAGTTTGTGCATGAGCCGATACAAACCTGATCTATCTTAAGCTTTCCGATCTCATTTACGCTCTTAACGTTGTCAGGAGAATGAGGACAGGCAGCCAGTGGTACGAGCTGTGAAAGATCAATATCTATCTGTTCGTCATAAACAGCGTCATCATCAGCCTTTAGCTCGCTCCATACGTCAGCTCTGTCCTGAGCCTTCAGAAATGCAAGTGTTGTTTCGTCAGAAGGGAAGATAGATGTAGTTGCACCAAGCTCAGCACCCATATTTGTGATAGTTGCTCTCTCAGGGACTGTAAGTGTCTTTACGCCCTCGCCGCAGTATTCTATAACTTTGCCTACGCCGCCCTTTACAGACATTCTTCTGAGAACTTCAAGGATAACGTCCTTAGCTGATACCCATGGAGAAAGCTTGCCTGTGAGATTTATCTTTACTATCTTAGGATATGTGATGTAATAAGCACCACCACCCATTGCAACTGCAACATCAAGTCCACCTGCACCTATAGCGATCATTCCGATACCACCGCCTGTTGGAGTGTGGCTGTCAGAGCCTATAAGGGTCTTACCTGGTATACCGAAACGCTCAAGATGTACCTGATGACAGATACCGTTTCCGGGACGTGAAAAATAAATGCCGTGCTTCTTGCAGACAGAACCGATAAATCTGTGGTCGTCGGCATTCTCAAAGCCTGACTGAAGCGTGTTGTGGTCGATATAAGCTACAGACTTTTCCGTTCTGACACGAGGAACGCCCATTGCCTCATATTCAAGATAAGCCATTGTACCTGTTGCGTCCTGAGTAAGCGTCTGGTCGATACGGATACCGATCTCCTGACCCTTAACAAATTCGCCGTCAACAAGATGTGCTTTAAGTATTTTTTCTGTTAAAGTAAGTCCCATTGTAACAACAATCCTTTCAAAAATAACTGATATTAATATTTTATAACAAATTGCGATTTTTGTCAAGGTAAATATAAACATTTGCTTGATTTTATAGCGTTTTAGTGCATATTTTTGCATGGTATACGTCAATTTACTGTATAAATTTTCATTTCTTACGATATCCTTACTTGACACGGCAAATCGTATATTATATAATAGTTGTGTTATCAGAGAAAACAAGGCGGTGAAAAGCATGAAAGCAAAAACTGTTTTGATATTATTATCGGCGGTGATGCTATGTCTTACAGGCTGTACAGAGTCACAAAAGCCCACAACAGTTGTGGATAATTCCTCTGCCGTGACTACGTCATCAAGTGCTGACAGCGAAAGCGGCAATGATAAATACTATGACAGCACACCTATCTCGCAGGCATACCTAACAGGAGATACATCAAGTCTTGATGAAAAGCAGACTGAAATATACAACAAAGCAGTTTCGACGATAAATGACCTTATCACACCTGACATGAACGATTACGAAAAAGAGCTTGCGGTACATGATTATATAGTCGGCTGTGCAAGCTATGACGAAGCACATCTCAATGCGCTTGGTATTGGCCTGCCAAACTCTGATAATCCATATGGCTGTCTTATAAACGGAAAAGCAATATGCTCAGGCTATTCCACAACGTTTCAGCTTTTTATGGATATGCTGGAAATACCCTGCAAGACCATATACGCCACAGATTTTGAGGGTGACGATCATTCATGGAACATAGTTCAGATAGGCGGTAGTTGGTATTATGTTGACGTCTGCTGGGACGACCCTATCCCTGACTTTACGGATAGACCAGTAAGGCACAAGTATTTTAACGTCTCAAAAGAATACATGAAAACAAAACACGTCTGGAACGATACAGAGCTTCCTTATACAGATAGTACAAAGTTCAGCTATATTACGCAGACAGTTACGCATATAAACTCAGTAAATGAGATAGAGAGCCTTATGGAAAAGGCTTTGGATAATATGCAGGACAGCGTGGCGGTAACGTCAGATATGAGCGATTTCCAATTCAGTGAAACTGACCAGATAGACACGAACTTCAATGAGAGAAATATCAAAGGGCTTAGCAAAGTTTTTGACGGCTTCTGTGAAAAGCATACAGATCATCAAGTATACTGTCAACGCGTCCAAAACGGAAATGATATAGTTTTGGTGATATACATGAGAAAATTCAGATAGGAGAGAGCAATGAAATTCAGACCTTGCATAGATATCCATAACGGTAATGTAAAACAGATAGTGGGCGGAAGCCTTTCTGACAAAAACAATTATGCTGTGGATAACTTCGTTTCAGAATATGACGGAGCTTATTATGGCAAGCTTTATAAGTCATACGGACTGACAGGAGGACATATTATTATATTAAACCCTGTCGGCAGCGAATTTTACAACGCAGACCTCGAACAAGCCTACAGTGCATTATCCGCATTTGAGGGCGGATTGCAGATAGGCGGCGGAATAAATGATGAAAACGCCGCACAATTTCTTGAAAAGGGCGCAAGTCATGTTATCGTGACGAGCTTTGTTTTCAAAAACGGTGTTGTTAATTTCTATAATCTGAACAGACTGGTGAAGTCCGTTGGCAAAAGCAGACTTGTCCTTGACCTTTCCTGCCGCAAAAGGGACGGGAAGTATTACGTTGTGACAGACCGCTGGCAGAAATTCACCGATATTGAAATGAACAGCCAGACCTTAGAAATGTTCTCAAAATATTGTGATGAATTTCTTATCCATGCTGTTGACACAGAGGGCAAAGCAAAGGGCATTGAGCCGCAGATAGCAAAGATAATGGGAGAATACTGCACCATTCCATCGACCTATGCCGGAGGAATTTCATCATTTGAGGATCTCGATAACCTGAAAGAACTCGGCAGGGGAAAGATAGATTTCACCATAGGCTCTGCCCTTGACATTTTCGGTGGAAATATGAACTTTGAAAAAGTCGCTGTCTACGGCAAATAGCCACGCCTTATGCAATAAACACAATATTTATAGCTGTTTGCTGCATATTTTGGCACAAAAAGATTTGCAATTTTAGCGGAAATATGTTATAATATTATGATACTAATTCAGAAAGGACGAATTTTTATGTCTAAGATCCGAGTTGCCGTTATTTTCGGCGGAAAATCAAACGAGCACGACGTATCTGTTGTTTCTGCAACTCACGTTATAAAGAGTATACCAAAGGACAAATATGATGTTATTTGTATCGGAATAACAAAAAAAGGTCACTGGATGAAATATATAGGAGATGTTGACGATATTGCGTCAAACAAATGGGAACAGCACCCTGATAATGTTCCATGCGTTCTCAGCCCTGACCCTCTTCACAAGGGCTTTATCGCTCTTGGCGAAAACGGCGAATATCAGAATGTAAAAGTTGACGTTATTTTCCCAGTCCTTCACGGAAAGAACGGTGAAGACGGCACTATTCAGGGGCTTTTTCAGCTTGCTGAGATACCATTTGTAGGCTGTGACTGCATATCCTCTGCAAACTGCATGGATAAGGGACTTACACACACTGTTCTTGACGCAAACGGCATAAAGACAGCAAAGTGGGTAGGCATTATAACCTCAGAGCTTTCACATCTTGACAAAAAGTGCGACGAAATGGAAAGCAAGCTTGGCTATCCTATGTTCGTCAAGCCTGCAAACTGTGGTTCTTCGGTGGGCGTTTCAAAAGCTAAAAACAGAGACGAGCTTAAATCTGCTATCAAGCTTGCATTTGCTCATGACAGCAAGGTCATTGTAGAAGAAACTATAGTAGGCATGGAGTGCGAGTGTGCGGTAATGGGCAATGACGAGCCTTTTGCTTCAACTGTCGGTGAAGTATGCTCCGCAAATGACGAGTTTTACGATTTTGACGCAAAATATAATGACGCCGCTTCCAAAACGCTTATCCCTGCAAGAATGAGCGAGGAAAGCATTGAAGAAATAAGAAAGACGGCTGTCAAGGCATACAGAGCAATGGGCTGCAGCGGACTTTCAAGAGTAGACTTCTTCCTTATGAAAGACGGCACTGTTATTCTTAACGAGATAAATACTCTCCCAGGTCACACGCCTATAAGTATGTATCCACAGCTTATGCAGTACGAGGGAATGACCCCTGCACAGCAGGAAGATAAGCTTATCAAGCTGGCACTTGATAAGGCGGAGGTTGATTATGAATAACGCCGCCATTGGAGTTTTCGACTCAGGAGTTGGCGGGCTTACCTGTGTGAAAGAGCTTATAAAGCTTCTGCCAAATGAAAATATCGTTTATCTTGGCGACACGGCAAGAGTGCCATACGGCTCAAAAAGCAGAGAGACTATAATGAGCTATGCCAGACAGGATATAGAGTTTCTTAAACAGCATAACGTTAAAATGATACTCGTTGCTTGCGGTACAGTTTCTTCTGTATTGCCTGCAATGGATATAAAGTCAGATATCTCCATAAGCGGAGTTGTTGAGCCTGCTGTAAAGGCTGCCTGCTCTGCTACAAAGAATAACAGGATAGGCGTTATAGCCACAAGTGCGACCATAAAGAGCGGCATTTACGGCAAAGCTATAAGAAGCATTAACCCTAACATCAAGGTGGTCGGCAAGGCTTGTCCTATGTTCGTGCCACTGGTAGAGAATGGCTATACTGCCCCTGATTGTGTGCCTGCAAGGTATATCGCACAGGAGTATCTTGAAATAATGAAAAAAGAAGACGTTGATACGCTTATTCTCGGCTGTACTCACTATCCACACCTCACTGAACTAATTTCAGATATAATGGGCGAGGGCGTAACACTTGTTTCATCAGGTGCGGAGCTTGCGAAATATGCACTCAACTCCCTTTCATACAGCGATGATACGGCTGAAAGAGAAGAGCGTGAGAGCCTTGAGCTTTACTGTACCGACAGCGTTGAGCTGTTTTCTGAGAATGTTGAACGCTTTCTCGGAAACAATATCAATGCACAAATATCAAAATGCAGCCTAAAGCTGTAAACTGGAGGATTTTATTTGACCAGCAAGGAAGTATCAATAAAACTTGTTAGCCGTCAAAGCGACGGTAATACAAAAGAAGAAACAGAGCTTATCTCAGCAGGACTTTATGAAGCAACCGAAAAAGGATATCGCATATCGTATGAGGAGTCTGAGGCAACAGGATTTGAAGGAAGCGTTACAACGCTAGAAACCGAAGGCTGCCGCAAGGTGACTATGAACAGAACCGGAACGGTTGAAGCGAATCTTGTTGTTGATATAGGCGAAAAGCAGCATTGCGTTTATGGCACTCCATACGGTGATTTTATGATAGGCATAACCGCTAAAACCATAAGATCAGATCTTGACGAAAACGGTGGAATGCTTTTCTTTCACTATGTTTTAGATGTCAATTCAAGCTATATCGGTGATTTTGAGATAGCTATAGAAGTAAAAGCGGCAAATGTTGTCGCATAATTATATTTGGAAGGACGGAAAAATAATATGACTAATCTCATAAGCGACGCATTTATTCAGGCTAAGGAGCTTGTAATGAAGGCTATGGGCGAGCTTGTTGCAGACGGAACCTTTCCAGCAGAGCCTGTTCCTGCATTTAATACGGAGATACCTGCCGACTCAAAAAACGGTGACGTTTCCACTAATGCCGCAATGGTATGTGCAAGACCTTTCAGAAACAATCCAAGAAAAATAGCAGAAGCTATCGTATCAAAGATAGACCTTAACGGCTCATACTTCGCAAGATGTGAAGTGGCAGGTCCTGGGTTCATAAACTTTTTCTATTCTACTGAATGGTATGCAACTGTAGTTGCCACTGTTTTGGAGCAGAAAGAGAAATACGGTGAAACTGACCTTGGCGCAGGGAAGAGCGTTCTTGTGGAATTTGTTTCTGCAAATCCAACAGGTCCTATGCACATAGGCAACGCAAGAGGCGGAGCTATAGGCGACTGTCTTGCGTCTGTTCTTGAAAAGGCAGGCTATGAGGTAGCAAGAGAGTTCTATATCAATGACGCAGGCAATCAGATAGAGAAGTTCAAGACTTCACTCGAAGTTAGATATCTTCAGATATACAAGCCTGAAACTGAACTTCCGGAGGACGCTTATAAGGGTCAGGACATAATCGACCATGCAAACGCATTCAATGAGATATACGGCGACAAGTATGTGAACGCTGACAGCGAGGAACGCCGTCAGGCACTTTGCGATTTTGCCTTGCCAAAGAACATTCAGAAGCTTCACGACGACCTTGGCAAATATAGAATACAGTATGACAAGTGGTTCAACGAAAGCACACTTCATAAGGACGGCTCAGTTCAGAGAGTTATCGAACAGCTCAAAGCAAGCGGTCATACCTATGAAAAAGACGGTGCCCTTTGGTTTAAAACAACAGAGTTCGGTGACGAAAAGGATAGAGTTCTCGTTCGTGAAAACGGTGTGCCAACATATCTTGTGCCTGATATCGCATATCACTACAACAAGCTTGCAGTAAGAAAATTCGATAAAGCTGTAGATATTTTCGGTGCGGACCACCACGGATATATAGCTCGTATTAAAGCTTCTATGACAGCACTTGGCGTTGACGCTGACAGACTTGACATTGTTATCATGCAAATGGTAAACCTTGTCCGTAACGGTGAAAAGTATAAGCTTTCCAAGCGTTCAGGCAAAGCTATCACTCTGTCAACTCTTCTTGACGAAATACCGATAGACGCAGCAAGATTTTTCTTCAATCTCCGTGAGCCTAACTCTCACTTCGATTTTGACCTTGACCTTGCTGTATCTCAGACAAGCCAGAATCCTGTTTATTATGTACAGTATGCACACGCAAGAATTTGTTCTGTCCTTAAAAAGATGAACGAAGAGGGCATTGAAGTTAAGAGCCTAGACAAGGCGGCTCTCAGCGTGCTCACAGCCCCTGAGGAGCAGGAGATGATAAAACACCTTGCTACTCTGCCGAACGTTATAAACGAGGCTGCAAAGGCTTATGACCCAGCTAAGGTAACAAAGTATGTTATAGACCTTGCTACCATGTATCACAAGTTCTATAACAACTGCCGTATCATGGGAGAAGACGAGAGCGTTATGCAGGCAAGACTTTCACTTTCACTTGCAGTTAAGCAGGTAATAAAGAATATTCTTGATATGCTCAAGATAACTTGCCCAGAGTCTATGTAATAAAATATCAGACCCGACCGTGGAAAACTCTACGATCGGGTCTTTTGTTATTTCTGGGTATTTCTTATGTAGTGGAATAGGTATTGCTGTGCAATGCCCTCGACACCCTTCACACAAGAGGGAAGTCCGTTCGGATACCACTGTGCAAGCACTCGCTTCACCCACACGTCTTTTGGGAAAGCGTCCGTTTTGTAAAAGCCGAAAAGCAGTGTACAATCAGCAACTTTCGGACCAACACCCTTGATCTTCATAAGCTCGTTTCGTGCATCGTCAAGGGGCATTTCTTTTATCTTTTGGTAGTCTATCTCACCGCTCAAAATCTTTTCAATGGCGTCAACAAGATATTTTGCTCTGAACCCTGAACGCAGATACGCAAGGCTGTCTATAGTTTCATCTGCCATATCTTCAGCAGAAGGGTAGCCGCTATAATGTTCACACAAACGTCCTATAATGCCCTTTATCCTTGGGATATTGTTATTCTGACTTATTATAAAGGAAGATAACGCCTCCCAACTGTCCTGCCTGAGTATTCTTATGCCGCCTGCAAATGAGCAGGCTTTTGACAGAGTTTCGTTCTCAGAGAAGCGGCGTTTAAGCTCCCCATAATCAGTATTCAGGTCAAAATAATCGATCCAAATGTTTTCAAAGTTCTGCACAGTAGTGTCATGAAGCCTAAACACGCCATTTTCGGGTTCCTCGCTTATGGTAAGTTTGTTGTTAAGGAAAGCTCCGCTGTAAGTTTTTTTATCTATCTTCTCCCAGCGAAAAGCCTGTCCGCAATCAAGTGTGTCATCTAGTCCAAAATCAGGCTGTTTCAGCAAAATGTCACTGCCGCTTTGTGTATAATCCATAAAATTCAGCTCCTATTTATTATAAAATCATCGAATCTACTTGCAAAATTCTACAAAAAATATTATACTATAAATATGAGTATTTTTCAAGCGGATAAAATAAACATATCTAAGAAAGGATAGATCATATGAGAGAAAGCATTCTGACAATACCTGTCACAGATATATTTGAGCCGAAGTGCGGCTGTCCAATATGCCGCCTGCGTGATACGTTGGAGCAGAGAACTGTTGAGTACATAATGGGAGCGGCTATGATGGAGCCAGACGTGCGTATGGAGACCAATAAGCTTGGTTTGTGCAAAACACATTTTGAACAGATGAGAGCCTGCAAAAATAGACTGTCACTTGCGCTTATGCTTCAATCACATTTGCAGGATATGCAAAAGCATATTTTCACACGAAAGAAAATGTTCGAGGGCAAGACAGCAAAGCAAAAGAAAGTCAGCGCAGTAAATAACGAGTGTTTCGTGTGCAGTAAAGTGGATTGGGGAATGTCAAGGATACTCGTTACGCTGTTTGAGATGTATGTTCAACAGCGTGATTTCAGAGATCTTTTTGCTCAGCAGGAAATGCTTTGTCTGCCGCACTATGACCTTTTAGTGTCTATGTGTACTGAAAATATGGATAAGAAATATCAGAAGCAGTTTATTGACGCTTGCGGCGAGCTGACAAGCAAATATCTTGACACTCTTGAAGCGGACGTATCACACTACTGCAAGATGTATGACTACCGTAACACAGGAGCAAATGCCGATTGGGGAAACTCAAAAGACTCCATAGAGCGTGCTATAAAATTTCTTACCACAAGATAAGAAATTTTCGTTACTTTTCGTTACAATGGTTACAGCTTAGATTTTATGCAGAAGATTGTAAAAGTACAATTATATGTACAGAAGATCAGCTTATATCATTTAATAGGTCATTGTTCTTTTATCGGGGCATTTTTTTGTACTTTGGATCTAGCATTGTAAATTTATTCTCAAACAAATTCAAAAATTATGTAAAGTGCGGTCATTCCGCTGCTAACAAATAACCTTCAACATACAAGTTTGTATGTTAATATATTCGTAACATTCTCGTGTGTATTTGTTCCCAAAAGTTAGCGTTTTTTCGCTTAAATGGTCGATTTTCGTTATAATATGAAGTTTTCAACAGCCTGCAAATACCGATAAAACCATGAGTTTTCAACGTTTTCAACATGGTTTTCAACAGAAAATGCCCCTACGAATGTTGAAAACTTTTCATATTCAACATTTTTGTGTTGAAATGTTGAATATTGCACTTTTTAAATGCCAACAATCAGTAATATAATCAAGTAATTGGTATTCAGAGGAGTTGGCTGTCATGCTCAAAGGAATTAATAAACAAATCATCGAAATAAAGTGTACAGAAAATGAATGTTTTGATAAGATTCTATTATTTGTAAACGCAAATAAAAATCATCTACACCCTGATATTTTAAGAAAAAATGCTGTTGATATCGCAAGTGCGATAACGGGGGACAAAATGTTTTCGACAAACAGAAAATTCAACTTTGCGGCTGTGATATCAACTATAATGGGTGTGGCAATGCTTGTTCTGCTGCTTATCGCATTGTGTATGTGATAAGCATAAATATCATTGATAAAATTTGTGTAAATCGTCGAAAGTCTATATAAAAAGCCTGTTTACTATTGGCATTATGTTTTTTTTGTGGTATAATTACGAGTAGTATATTTTTTTGAAAAGGAAAATTCAATGAGTAATTATCAAGATAAAAAGAATAATTTAGACGAAGAAAATGAACTGCAGCTTATAATTGGCAGAAACCCTGTTATCGAGGCTTTAAAAGCAAATAAACTGATCGACACTATCTATATTAACCCTGAGGCTAAAGGCTCTATAACACTTATTTGTAGACTTGCAAAGGAAAAAGGCATAAATGTCAAGCGTGTTACCGAAACAAAACTCAACAATATGAGCAGGGGAGCTTCACATCAGGGTGTTATTGCTATGGGTGCGTGTGCGGAGTATGTGTCTCCGGAGGATATTCTCAGCATCGCAAATGAAAAGGGAGAGGATCCTTTCATTATCATTTGCGATGAGATAGAAGATCCGCACAATCTTGGTGCAATAATCAGAACGGCTGAGGCGGCAGGTGCTCACGGCGTTATCATTCCAAAGAGAAGAAGTGCATCATTGAACGCAACTGTTTTCAAAACGTCCGCAGGTGCAGCAAGCTGGTTGCCTGTTGCAAGAGTTTCAAATCTTGCAGCAACTATTGATATGCTTAAAGAAAACGGTGTGTGGATATACGGAACTGACGGCGAGGGACAGAGCTATACTGAAGTTAAGCTAACTGGTCCTATAGGGCTGATAGTCGGCTCTGAGGGCTTTGGCATGGGACGTTTAATAAAAGATAAATGTGATTTTTTGCTTAGTTTGCCTATGGCAGGCAAAGTCAATTCTTTGAATGCTTCCGTTGCGGCGGGCATTTTTATGTATGAAGCCGTAAGACAGAGAAATCTATAAGGAACAGGGAGGTTAAAGCTTTGGCTGATAAATTCTCAATAGACGATATAATTTCAGAATACAGCGAAAAAGTTGAAAACGATTTAAAAACTGATGAGTCACAGGAAAACGATGAAATTTTAAATGAAGATACTAATGAAGATACTAATATTGATGAGAGTATTGAAAAAGATAATGATATCAGCGATATAGATAGTGACGGCTATGATCCAATAAAAGCAACAGATTTTGATGATGAATTGGCGTCAGATCATACGAACGAAAAAAAACGTAACGAGGAAAATGCTGCACTTATAAATAATCTCACCAAACATAAAAAAGGCAAGGCTGCAAAGCAGAGCATTCCGCCTGTGAACAGGGCAAGCCTTAAAGATATCAAAATGGGACTGACGGGAAAAATAATCCCGAAAACAGAGGAGTTTGACAAGGCACTTATCCCTGATGACGCCACCTATGAGGAAAAATCCTCTATATTGTCACAGCACAGAAAGAAGAAAGTTGACAGCTTTGTTCTTAAAACTAACGAGCAGGAAAGCGAGCCTGACAGTGATGATACAAACGATAAAGACAAGGCAGGGCAGACGGAGTTTAAGAAGTTTGATGACGCCGAAAAGGTCTTTGGCTCTATCCGTCATGTGAAGAGCAACCTTGTTCTAAGGCTTTGTGTACTTCTGTTTACGGGCATTTTCAGCACATTCATAACGGTTGCAAATGACCTGGAACTGCCTCTTATAAAGACATTTGACAGAACTATAACCCCTGCGGCATATCTGTTTGCAAACACTATTTTGGGTCTTATTTCTATAGCGGTGTGCTATAACGTGCTTCTTGCAGGAATAAAAAGCCTATTTAAAAAAGAGGCAGATAATGATACAATAGCAGCGATAGGTATTTTTATTACAGTCATTGCAGGAATAATAAATCTATTTGATCCTGAGTCTATTCGTGACAGTGTTTACCATGTTTACATATCCGTTGCAATCGTGGGTCTGATATTCAATACTCTTGGAAAACTTATGGTGGTAAAACGTACTGAGCGTAATTTTAGGTACGTTGCAGGAGATTTTGAGAGATATGCAGTTACATCCGTTGAAGATGAGGAAATAGCAGAAAACTTCACAAGAGGTGCTGTTGCAGAGCCAAAGATAGCAGCTATGCGCAAAACCGAGTTTGTGGACGATTTTATGAAGAACAGCTACACTTCTGATATCTCAGATGAGTATTCAAAGAAAATAAGTCCTTATATCCTCATTGCAGGCGTTGTTATAGCACTTTTGTCACTTATATTTGATAAGGGTGCGTCAAACATGAAAGAACGTTTGTTTATAGCACTTGCGGCTTTCTCAGGCACTGTTACCATGTGTTCTTCGTTTGCGGTAATGCTTATAGTAAATGTACCTTTGGCAAGAGCTACAAAGAAGTATTTGCAGTATTCAGCGGTAATGCTTGGATATTCTTCTGTTGATGAATTTGCTGACACAAATTCACTTCTTGTTGACGCTGAACAGCTTTTCCCTAAAGGAAGCATTGAGCTTGCAAACCTTAAGCTTCTCTCAGCTATTTCTATTGAAGACTGCATTTTAATGGCGGCAAGCCTTAGCTGTCAATCGGGAAGTGTTCTTAAGTCTACATTCTACAAAATGCTCAGAGGAAAGACTGAGTTGCTTTATCCTGTTGAAAGCTACATTTATGAGGACGGTCTTGGACTTTCTGGCTGGATAGAAAACAAACGTGTACTTCTTGGTACAAGAGAGCTTATGGAAAACCACTCTATTGACGGTCTGCCGTCAGAAGCAAAAGAGAAGGAGTATACAAATGGGAATGTTGCTGTCTATCTTTCTATTTCTGGAATAACAGCAGCAATGTTCGTTATTCAGGTATCGCCTAATCTGTCCGTTACACGTTGGCTTCAGGAGCTTGAACTTGAAGGTATCACAACAGTAATAAGAACAGTTGACGGCTTTCTTTCACAGCGTTTTCTCTCTGACCTCTTTGATATTGAAAGCGACAGCGTTAAGCTTCTCAGCTTCAGATATCACAAGGATTACGAAAGCGAAACCGAGTACGTTCCACGTCAGGCTTCATCAATGCTTTGCAGCGGACATTTTCCGTCATTTGCAATGCTTGTGATAGGCGCAAAAAGGCTCAAATTTACCGCAGAACTTGGTGCGTCAGTGATGTATGGTGCAACGATACTTGCGGCGCTCATAGCCCTTATAATGATGCTGGCAGGTTCATTTGTTCAGCTTACTCCAACGCTAGTTATCGTCTACAACCTCATTGTAATGGGAGTAGCGTTGCTTATACAGCATATCAAAAAACTATAAAAATAAAACCTCGGTCTGTAGTGAAACAAACCGAGGTTATTTTTTTACTTATTGCTTATTGTCCAATCTATTGGCTGAATATTGTTACTTACAAGGAAATCGTTAACCTTAGAAAAATGTCTGCATCCGAAAAAACCATTATACGCAGACAATGGAGATGGATGAGCTGCCTTGAATACTGCATGAATAGGGTTCGTTATAAGTGGTGCCTTAGCCTTAGCATTGCCACCCCAAAGGATAAACGCAGTAGGCACATTACGCTCATTAAGCTTTTTTATTACAGCGTCAGTAAGCTGCTCCCAGCCTTTACCCTTATGAGAATTAGGCTGACCCTGACGAACGGTAAGAACAGTGTTCATCATCAGCACGCCCTGCTTAGCCCAATCGGTAAGCTCACCATTATTAGGGATAGAGATACCAAGATCAGCATTAAGTTCTTTAAAAATATTCTGCAAAGACGGTGGTGGATTAACACCAGCTTTAACGGAAAAACAAAGACCATGAGCCTGTCCCGGACCATGGTAAGGATCCTGTCCAATGATAACAGCCTTGACGTTTTCATAAGGCGTGTACTTCAATGAATTGAAGATATCATGCATATCAGGATAAACAGTGAAGTGTGAATATTCGTATTTCAAAAATTCACGGAGTTTCAAATAATATTCCTTTTTAAACTCATCAGCCAGAATATCGTCCCAGCTATTTCCGATATGCACCATTATACAGCACTAATGACAGTTCCGACGATCAGACCGAGTATAAGTGCGGCAACCAAAGCGAGAACGAGTATTCTCATGACCATAGGTTTCTTGTCGTTCATTAACTATCGTTCCTTTCATAAAATATACTACTATGATTTTATCATATTTTCGCTGTAAAATCAACTGTTTGGAGGAAATTTATAAAATAATTTGTTCAAAAATAATGAAGTGGCTCACAAAGGTTCGTAAGTAAGCCACTTCTATACACAAAAAAATATCATATGAGCAAGGTTTTAACCTCGCCTTGCTTTATATGATATAATAAATTTTGTTGTCAAGGGATTACCGCAAATGTAGTATAGCTTGACAGCCCACAAAGTAGGGTGTATACTTAAAGCAGTGCACAACGGAGAGAGCCGACAAAGCATAAAAGAGCCACAAACAGCCCCTCGCACAGCGTGTACAGAAAGTTTCACTAAATAAAAATTTAGTGAAACTTAGAGAAGTGATAAATAAGGAGAATAGATATAAATGAAACAAGCATATGTAGATGATTGCCCATATTATCTTGACGATTTTCTAACTAACATGAAAGTTGTCAAAGACCGTTCTGACCGCACTGAAGAAGCTTATTTTATTGATATCCGAACATTTCTGCGATATCTTAATGTCAAGCACCATGCCGTTCCAGCCGAAACGCCTTTCAATAAAATAAAAATAAAAGAAACGCCAATAGAATGGCTCGAATGCTTTTCACTAAACGATGCTTATGTTTATTTAAAGTATCTCAAAGATGAGCGCAATAATTCCACAAAAACCCGTGCAAGAAAATGTTCAGCTTTGAAACAATTCTATGTTTATCTTTGCCAAAAAGCCAAGATTATTTCAAACAATCCGCTTGATGATCTTGAATTGCCACATATAAATCAAGCCTTGCCTAAATATCTGTCCCTTGAACAAAGCCTTGAGCTTCTGCGTAATATCGACTCTAAAAATCAGGTGCGTGATTATTGTATCATTACTCTGTTCCTTAACTGCGGTATGCGTCTGAGCGAGCTTGTGGGCTTGAATTTAAGCGATTACAGCCGAGATAACAGAACTCTGCGTGTCCTCGGCAAAGGCCGCAAGGAGCGCATTATTTATCTTAACGACGCTTGTGTTTCTGCACTTGATGAGTATATTGACACTACCCGCCCCCATGTGGAACAAACTGCCATTTTTTTGTCAGCTAACAAAACAAGGATAAACAAGCGACGTGTTCAACAAATAGTAGATGAACAGCTCCAGCGTGCAGGACTTAGCAATTTGGGTATTACCACCCACAAGCTCAGGCATACAGCCGCAACCCTAATGTACCAACACGGCGGTGTAGATACTCTTGTACTGAAAGATATACTAGGTCACAAAAGCATTGCGACCACTGAGATATACACACATTTATCTGATGAAAACATCAAAAAGGCCATGGAGTCGAATCCATTGTCTGAAGAAATTGAAAAGAAAAAGAAGTAAACAAAAAGCCATGTGAGGAAAATCACATGGCTTTTTTGCTATTTTTTCATACGAATTATAGAATGTTCTGGGAACGTCAGATCTGATCTTATCGACATCTTCATAGCTGCATGGTTTGCAGTATCTATGGAGTTGTCGTATTCATCAAACATTTCCTCCACGGTGAACTTCACAGGGCTACCAACAGGTGAAAGCACTTCAATCTCGTCGCCCTTGTTGAATTTGTTTTTTTGAGTACAGTATATTCTTCCACCGCTACAACCGTCAACCACAGCCACAACATCATATTCACGAATATACCCACCGTTTTCGTAATACTGGCTTTCCTTTGGGTGACCAAAGAAAAATCCTGTACAGTATGCTCTGTGGCTTACCTTGAAAACTTCGTCCTTAAGCCATTGTGGCAACTCAAAATGCTCCGGATCAGACTTATAGATATCCATAGCCTTTCTGTAGGCATTTGTTATAACGGACACATAATACGAAGATTTAGCTCTGCCCTCGATCTTAAAGCTGTTCACGCCTGCCTCTGCAAGCTTATCAATGTGGTTGAGCATACACATATCCTTGGCGTTGAGGATATAAGTTCCTTTTTCGTCCTCAAAAACAGGATAAAACTCGTTGGTGCGCTTTTCTTCCATAAGGTGGTATCCCCAGCGGCAAGGCTGTGCGCACTCGCCACGATTTGCGTCACGGTTTACAAGGTACTGGGAAAGCAAACATCTGCCTGAAAAACTTACGCACATTGCACCATGTACAAAGCACTCAATTTCAAGATCTTTAGGGGTCTTTGCTCTTATTTCGGCGATCTCCTCGAGAGAAAGCTCTCTTGCAAGCACTACCCTCTTAGCACCCATGTTATAAAATTCATTTGCAGTAACATAATTTACTATACCAGCCTGCGTGGAAACATGGATCTCCATATCAGGTGCATATTTTTTTATCAGTGAGAAAACACCGATATCGTTGGCTATCATAGCGTCAACGCCTGCTGCAAGAGCGTCATTCACAAACTGTTCTAAATGCACTATCTCGTCATTATGAGGAAGCGTATTGCAGGTCAGATACACACGCTTACCCCTGCTGTGAGCCTCGTCACAGGCTTTTTTCAGAAGCTCAGCGTCAAAGCTTGCAGAGGCGGCTCTCATTCCGAAAGCCGTACCTCCAAGATAAACTGCATCAGCACCAAAATCCAGCGCCGCATACAGACGTTCCATATCTCCCACAGGAGCAAGAACTTCAAGCAAATTATTTTCAGTCATTAAAATTTCAATCCTTTATTACTTTTTCTTTGCAAGTCCAGCCTTAACAAGATTTTCCTCGTGCTCGTCAAGTGTCTTTGCATAGAATGTTTCGCCCGTCTTAAGATTATTACAGAAGTAATAGTAATCAGTCTTCTTAGGCTCAAGAACAGCGTTTATTGCAGCCATACCAGGGTTGCATATTGGTCCTGCTGGCAAGCCCTTGCACTTATAGGTATCATAACACTCGGTATAATGCTCGATAGAAGCTGTGTTGTCAGCCTCGGTCTTTATAACATTCTTAATATAATTTGTTGTTGTATCAGACTGGAGCATAGGATAAGTGTCAGGGTCGTCAAGTCTGTTCAGGAATACCGAAGCTACCTTTGGCATTTCGTCCTCAGAAGCGGCTTCAAGCTGAACGATAGAAGCAAGGGTCATAACTTCATTAAGTGACATACCGGAATTTTTGATCTTAGCTTTGACAGTTTCGTATTTCTTTTCAAACTGCTCTCTAAGCTTCTTGGTAACGTTTCCTGCGCTGTCATTCACATAAAACTCATATGTATCAGGATAGAAATAGCCTTCCATGCGATAGAACATATCGCCATTATCATCAACATCATTTTCAAAGTCAAAGCCTTGATTTTTATTGAATTCAAACAGGAAGTCGTCAGCAGTGCAGACCTCATTATCTTCAAGCTTTTTAGCTATGTCAAGAAGATTTTCTCCCTCTGTGAATGTAATGCTTACAGTCTTATATGACTCTCTCATTTGTGAAAGTTTTTCGATTATTTCAGAATATCCGCTTGATGGCTGAAGTGTGATATCACCAGGATATATAGCTGCAGGCTTTTCAAATTTCAAAGCAAGCATAAACAGCTTTTTGTTCTTTATAACTCCCTCATTTACAAGTATATCAGCTATCTCACTGTTTGTTGAGCCTGCAGGGATATTAAATCTGATATCCTCGTCAGTTTTTCCGATACCATAATACTCCATGCCAATAGAAATGCCGCCCACTGCAAGAACTAAAGAGACTGTAAGAATTACTATAACAAGTATAATTCCGCCAAACACCGAATTATTCACCTTGCTTTTCTTTCTTTTTTTCTTTTTCTTCTTGCCGCTTTTTGACTTTTTTTCTTGCTTTTCGGGCTTCTCAGGCCCTTTATCCTCGTCTTCCTCGCTTTTGTCTTCCTCTGACTTGTCCTCGTGAAAAGCTAGGATAGGTCCAGGCTTGTCATCGGTCGCTTCTGGAGTTTCCTGTGACTGTGGTTTCTCGTCAGTATTATCTGCCTGTTCACAGTCTTCGGAACTGTTCTCAGTGTCAGCGATAGGCTCTGCTTCAACGCTTTCTTCGTCCGCTTCATTTTTCTCGGCAGACTTTATCTTTGCGTTGACATCATTTATTATATCGTCAACATTAAAATTCAGATCGTCCATTATTTACTTCCTTTCCTTTGTGTTTATAGTATATATATCCTTATCAGTAAATACCTTGTCTACAGAGATATCATAGCCGTCATGACAAAAACTTTCTGACATACAGTTATCGTAACATAAACCTAGCTTCATGCCATTATAATCAGCCAAAAATCTGTCATAAAAGCCCATACCAAAGCCAAGCCTGTATCCGTCTTTATCATACGAAAGCGCAGGCACGATACACAATGCATTGTCAAAAACGCAGTATTTCTCACAACTTTCATCAGGCTCAAAAATGCCAAACCTACCCTCTTTGAGATCATAGGTGCTGTTTATTCTGTAAAAATACATAATATTGCCGTTTTTTTCACATCTCGGGCATAGCACTATCTTGCTCTTTAGCGCCTTTCTTATTATCTCCGCCGTAGACACTTCAATATCAGAGGAAACATATGCAAGCACAGTTGTACAGCTTTTATACTCCTCGCTGTCAAGGAAAGCTTGCTGAACAGCCACATCTGCCTGTTTTCTTTCTTCCGCAGACATACTAAGACGTATCTCTTTGAAATGCTTTCTTAAAGCTTTTTTATCTGTCATTTGCTCTGCATACCTGATTCAAGGGCTTCTGCCTTTTCTTTTGAAACAAGAAGCTCTACAAGCTTGAGTGCAAACTTCATGCTGCAGCCTGCGCCCTTTGCAGTGATGAACTTACCGTCAACAGCCACAAGTCTGGCAGAATGTATCGCACCTTTAAGATCTTTCTCATAGCCTGGAAAACAAGTTGCATATCTGCCGTCAAGAAGACCCTTATGACCGATTATGGACGGAGCGGCACATATTGCGGCAATGTATCTGTTATTATCAGCACAGTAATCAACTGCACCAAGCACATCAGGGCTTGCTTCAAGATTTAAAGTACCCGGCATACCACCTGGGAGAACTATCATTTCGAGCTCGTCATTAAGAACTATCTTATCCACTGTTGTATCGGTCTTGACAGGAATGTTGTGTGAGCTGACTATCATATCAGAGCCTACACCTACAGTAAAAACTTCAACGCCTGCTCGTCTGAGCAGATCCACAGGGGCAAGAGCCTCCATTTCCTCAAAACCATTGGCAAGAAATACATAAACCATAACAAATGACTCCTTTCGATCATCTGAAAGTAATTACATTTTTATTCAAAAGAAAAGCAGGGTTATAAGAAAGCTTTGACTTTCTAAGGCCCTCTATTCCTAGATCCTCTTCCCTGTTGATGAAACTGAGACCCTTTGCATTATGCGACGCAAACTGACTACACAGCATAGGATATGCCCCCTGAACGTCAGCGAGTGCTTTTTCTATATGCACCACAAAGGTATCCGAATTTATTTGTTCACCAACCGTAAAGCCTGTCATTTTATCATTTCTGTAAAGCACAGCGCCTTTAAGTCCGAGCCTATCCATATTCGTAAGAAAAAGATCAATAGCATATTGCTCAACCACCGCCGAAGGATCGTCAGCGTTGTCATTCTTATTATAAAACTCAGCCGAAAATTCAATACAGCTGTCTATTTCCTTATCAGTAAGCTCTCTGTATTCCCAAGGCTCGTCCATGAAACGCTTTATGTGGTTACGCTTGCCGTGATACTTTTTGCCTTTAAGCTCGATAAGGTCGGAAGCATTGTAAATATAGTCTGAACTGTCCCTATCATACTCGCAGATGATTTTATCACCATAATATTCTTTTATCCAGCTTAGGTTATCATCTGTTACAGAAGATACGATAAGCGGCTTTCCATGGGCGGAAACATATTCTTTAAGCTCATCAAAAAGCCTGATATATTTTTCTTTGCCCTCAACGTCTATTTTAACGCCCGCAGGAAATGTAAAATACGGCTGACCGTCCTCAAAGGAACAGCTTATATAAAAATCACCATGATGTGTTATTACAGTGTCATTAAGTCTTTGCCACGCCATATTATTTGCAAAGCAATATTCTGCTCCTCTGAAATCTGATACTGCAAGACACTTGGTTATCCATTCTTTGTCCTCAAAACTTATTTTTCTGAAATCAAACATTAAACACACATTACTTTCTATTGATTAACCCCAGAATATCTCCGAAAATTTTATCTTTTGTATAAGGCTCGCTTCCGTCGCTGCAAGGAATAATATCCCAATCCTGTTTCTCAGCGGTAAACAAAGCGGCTTCACGGCATTTTTTCAGATACTCCACATTTGCTTCATGGATATCCTTTTTGCTTTCATCTCCGCCGTATCTTCCCGACATCAGCTTTTGAGATATCTCTATTGGCATATCCAAGAATATCACCTTGTCAGGTCTTGGAAGCCCAAGCTTGTCATACTCGTAATCTTCAAGCCAGCCTATAAAATCTTGCCACTGCTCTTTCGGCAGTTTTGTCATCTGGTAAATGCAGTTTGACGTAACATATCTCGCTGCAAGTACAAGACTTCCCTCTTTATAGTCATGCTCCCAAAATTGTTTGTAGCAAGCGTATCTGTCAACAGCGTAAAAGCTTGAAGCTGCGTAGGCATTCACGTCAGCAGGCGTTTTGCCTATCTCACCATTAAGATACATCTTTACCAACGCAGACGACGGATTATCATAGTCAGGAAAGCTTATAGCCTTATGCTTTATGTCATTTTCACTGAAATAAGCAGAAAGCCTTTCAAACTGAGTTGATTTTCCACTTCCATCAAGTCCTTCAAGAACTATAAGTCCAGATCTATTCAACATTATTCATTTCTCCGTAAATTTTCTTTACTTCAGCCATTTTTCCACAGCTCATTGCGCCCTCTGGACACTTGCCTTTCATTACACATGACGGACCTGCGTTCTTGAAAAGCTCAGGAGCGGCCTGCTTGCAAAGTCTGAGCATTTCATCAGCCACAGCCTTTATCTCCCATTGTGCTCTGTTACAGCATCTATGCTGGAAGAAATTAAACAGTGTTCTGACGTTCATTGTCACAACTATCTTTGTTTCACAAGCGTTAGGAAGAACAAATCTTGCGTCCTCATAGGCTTTTTTCTTAGCCTTGTTAAGTGCGTCCTTTTCAGACATACCCTGCTCTAAAAACGCCTTTTCATGTGTATTTGTAAGTATGTCGGCAATCTTATTATAACACTCAAGTAGCTGATCCATTTGCTTGTCAAATTCAGCCTTTGCTTCTGGCACAGCCTCTATTGATGGTGGCGTGATAAACTCAAAGCCGCTTTCATTTACATAACGCTGGCTTTTTTGAGAATAAGACGCAATTCTGTGTCTTACCAACTGATGAGAGCAGGCACGGGATATCCCCTCTATGCCAAAAGTAAAAGAAACGTGTTCCATAGGGCTTTCGTGACCAATAGATACGAGCCTTTCAATAAAGCTCTTTGTTTTTTCTTCCGTAAGGCCCTCTCTAAGCGAGGCGATATCACTGCTTGAATAGCAAAGTTTTGCAGCAGTAGCAACCACCTTTTCAGGCTCAGGTGTATGGGTAATAAGCTCAACTCTCATCATATATGATCCTTTCCACATATTTTTTATATTATACCATTAAAAAGCCTACAAGTCAACATTTTATTTTAAATGGCTATTTCAACTTCCGTGTTGATGTTAACAAATATTTCACAATCAACTTATGTAAAATGAAATAATTTAGAACGCAATATTTGTTCAGCTATACAAAAATCTTGTGCATATGAGAGAAATATGCAGAATATAGTGACTTTTGGTGTTATATGTGTTAAAATAATGTATGCATAGATAAAAAAGTCTATTGCAAAAAAATGTGGTGAGTCCAATGAAGATGTGAATATTCATTATGCACAATTATCCGTTGCAATAATTGTGTTATATGATGAAATTGAATTTATTTGCAACAAAACTTGAAGAAAATCACACCTATATTATAAAAAATATCGTTAAGAGAATCGCAGCTCAGGATGATTATGTTAGGGTCAACTACCAAATTGACAAAATTTCCAATGCTACATCCGTTTCATATAGAACAACGGTTGGAGGTACATATATTGCAAGTGGAGAAATATCAAGTAAAGGAAACCATACTACGAAACACATTAATGCGACATATATTGATAAAGGTGAACGTATTTTGTGCACCATGTCACTCAATCCAGCTCCGTCAGGTGTAGGTAGTCAGGCTTCAGGATATGTTAGCGGTAAATAAAATTTAAACTAAGGCAATATCACTAACTATCTTTTTATGTGATATTGCCTTAAATTATACGATCAATTTAACAGCTTGATTTCTATACTACCTCGCAGCAATAACCCAAAAGAAAGGAATGACATATGAAAAATATCAGAAAAACAAAAGTATTATTGCCCATGATGTTGGCGGCTGTGGCGCTGTCAGCTTGTGAAAATACTCCCGACAATATCAGAAGCAACAAGCATTCGGCTGAGGTGGACAGCGGCGAGGCTTATGTTTCGTCAGAGAATATTTATGACAGCTTTGATGCTGCATTTGAAAAAGAGTATACAAAATTCAAGCTACCCGAAAAATCGGCGGTGAGCATTTGCAAACCTGACGGCGTTTATGACTTGGAGCTTGCTTATATCAATGCCGAAAATGATATGGACTGGCTGTCGTCAAAAGTGGAAGAGCTGCAAAGTGCCTTGGATATCAAGATCGATGGTAAGATCGAAACTGTGGAAGATCAGGCACAGCTCCAGGACGAACATAACAAACTTAAAATAACACGCTTTGCACAGCCTTATTGCTGTTGGGAGGCAAGCGAAAACGGCGTAAATACCGCAGACGCTGACGCCGATAATATGGAGCTTTTTTATCTCGACAGACCAACTTCTGAAAATGCTGACAGCGGACTTTTGTCTGCTGCGGACAAGGCAAAGACTTTGGCGGACACGTTCAGCAATGTGCTTGGAGAGGAGCTTGACAATGTGGTCAGTGACTGGTATATAATCACCACCGACAGCGGTGTTGGCTATGAGATCGAGATACAAAAGGCATATAAAGGTATCGGCATACAAAATTTTTTTTCCACGAATGCTGATGATACGCTGTTCGTGAAGGGAAATGCCCTTATGACCTATTCAATGCAAACTTATACCGATCTCGACGCAAACTTTGACCCCGAATATTACATAGGTTGTAACGCTTTCAAGGTGGCAAAGGCTGAGAAAATAGACAAAATGCTGTCTTTCAAGGGCGCTTGCGATCTGCTTGAGGAAAATCTTGCGGACAAAATCGATATACAGTTTGATGACGTCAAGCTTATGTATGAACCTCGTGGCGAGAGTACCGAAGTCGGCGAAAGTGCGGATAATATATGCTGTACGCCAAAGTGGTATTTTATTATCGACGATAAGCAGCCGACAGGTCTGCACGCAATAAATTATGTGACAGTCGATTGCGTTACGGGCGAGATATATGTGCTTATTCCATAGGGGGTGGGGCAATGAAAGCACTTAAATGCGACCTTAACAAGAGTATGCTGAATATCGGATATGTCGGTGCGGTGCTGCTCACGACCCTGCTATGCTTTACCGCAAAGGCGTATACTGACCCAAACACGGCGAAGATATACACGGTGTTTGAGTGCATTGCAAAGCTTGACAAACAGCTTTTTGCTGATGATTATTCCTTCAGTTCCTATCTGATATTCGCAAAAGGTATGTCGGGATATATGGCAATGTTTCTGCCTATAATAGCGGCTTTTCCCTTTATGACGGCATTTTGTGCAGAGCGAAACGGCGGCTCAATGCGGTTCAACATAACCCGAACAGGCAGTTTGAGATATTATCTGTCAAAATTCTGCTCAGCATTTTTGTGCGGCGGTTCAGCCGTTCTATTCGGATATATAATTTTCGGCGTTATCGTGCGGATAATATTTCCGCAATTGAGCCAATACGAACTTTCCGCAGATGATTTATCATTCGTGCTTGTGAACAATAAAGACGAGCTTACGGGCGTGTTGAGATATATGCTTTCGGCATTTTTGTATGGAGCTATAAGCACAATGCCTGCACTTTTCATAAGCTCATTCTGCAAAAATCCGTATCTTATAACCTGCGTGCCATTTATGGTAACATATATGTGGCAGATAACTGTGCAGAAACTTATTGCAAATTCAATGATGAAAGAGGATTTCGACAGGGCAAGCATATTGGAGAATTTTTATCCCAACAGCATAATGAATTTGTCATATTACACAGCTTTTGCCGACACAAAATACATTCTGTTTTTCAATTTAGGGATAATACTTTTATCTGTGATAGGTTTTATAGTAATAATGAATATGCGGCTGGACAAAGGGGTGTAAGCAATGAAAAATTTTAGTTTTAAACAAGCCTTTTCCTGTGCGGCAACGGAATTTGTAAAGTGGGTCTGTGACGCACGAATGGTGATCGTTGCGGTGCTGCTCATATTCATAAACAATTTTGCAGTTTCTCCGCTGACCAACAATGCAGAGCTTATGGGTGAGCCGCTTAACATACTAGAGCCATTTATAGCTGTGGCGAATTCTGAGATACTGATACTTATAATCCCCATAGTTTTTCTTACCCTCATTGCTGATTATCCGAAAGTTGACACCAATACCGTGTTTTATATCGTGCGTATCGGCAGGGCAAACTGGTTTGTAGGGCAGGTTTTGAAACTTGTTTTTATGATAGTATCATATCTTGCGGTAATATTTCTCGGTACAGTTTTGCCAATGCTTTCAAAGGGTTTTTGGTACAATGGCTGGAGCAATGTTGCCACGGGTTTTGTGAAAATGTTCCCCGACAGGCGAGGCGATTTCGGAGTTGAGCTGCTTCCAGAAAATCTCTACAATCAGCTTTCGGTATTTGAGGCGGCGGTAAAAAGCTATCTGCTCGTGGCGGCGTATTTGATGATAATAGGGCTGATACTGCTGGTGTTTTCACTGTTCAAGCGAAAGACATTGGGCTTTATCATATGCGGCGGAATGATATCCCTTGGAATGGCGTTCAGTGCTATAAGGACAAATCTTATGTGGACAATGCCAATGGCAAACTCAATAACTTGGCTGCATTACACGAAATATTTCAAAAAGCCAATAATGCCGATGAGCTTTTCTGTGATTTATCTGCTAGTACTTATTGCGGTTCTGCTGGTTTTCGGAGGGATAGCCATTGGTAAGTTTAATTATGATAATGTGACGGAGGTTGCAAGTTAGGGGGACGAAATGGATATCATCAATGTAAATGACGTATGCCTTACGCTTGGCAAAACGGAGATACTAAAGCACATAAATGTGTCCTTTGAGGAGGGCAAGATACACGGACTTATCGGGCGAAACGGCAGTGGAAAAACGATGCTGATGAAGTGCATATGCGGCTTTATCAAGCCCACATCGGGTGAGATAACAGTTGACGGCAAACAGGTTGGCAAGGACGTTGACTTCCCGAAAGATATGGGTATCATTATTGAAACACCTGGGTTTATACCGTATTACAGTGGATACAAAAATCTCAAACTTCTTGCGGGGCTGAACAACAAGATCGGCAAAGATGAGATAAAAAGCAGTATGAAACAGGTAGGACTTGATCCCGAACTAAAGCGACACGTCCGCAAATACAGTCTAGGTATGCGGCAGCGTTTGGGACTTGCACAAGCCATTATGGAAAATCCGAAGATACTCATTCTCGACGAGCCTTTCAATGGTCTTGACAAGGACGGTGTAAAAGAAATGCGTGAATATCTGCTCAGCTACAAAGAACAGGGCAAGACTATTCTTATATGCTCACACTCTGCGGAGGACATCTCAGTGCTGTGCGATACTGTGCATGAAATGGATAAGGGATATATAACTCAGATCGAAATGTAGAAGTTCATTAATTTTAGTGATTGCGGAGGTAAAATATGTCGTTAAAATATCATCAGCTTGATAGTTCTGTTGAGAAACAGATAAAGGAAAATATATCAAAGGGAATATTGAGTCCATACAGATTTATGGACGAAAATGCTGTGCGAAGAAATATGGAAAAGGACAAAAATAGCGTTCTTCGTCCGTCTTTTGGACGTGATATAGAGAAAATTCTTCATTTGCCTTTGTACAACAGATATAACGATAAAACGCAGGTGTTTTCATTCTACAACAATGATGATATCACAAGACGAGGCCTGCACGTTCAGCTTGTGTCACGGATAAGCCGAAATATTGGAAGAATGCTTGGCCTTAATCTTGATCTGATAGAGGCTATCGCACTTGGGCACGATGTTGGACACACACCTTTCGGCCACGCAGGAGAACGTTATCTTAGTGAGCTTTTGCAGAAAGAAACCGGACGGCATTTCAATCATAATGTTCACAGTACACGTGTTCTTGATATTTTGTACAGGCGTAATATAAGTTTACAGACACTAGACGGGATATTGTGTCACAATGGTGAATTTGAGCTTAATGAATATCGCCCCAAAAAGGGTTTGACATTTGAGCAATATGACAATAATGTTGAGCTCTGTTATACTGAGGGTGGAGAGGCAATAAAAAAACTTGTTCCGTCAACGTTAGAGGGCTGTGTAGTAAGGATCTGCGATATTATAGCCTATATCGGTAAAGACAGGCAAGATGCGATAACGGCAAAAATATTATCGGACGATTCAATGTTTTCATCTGAATTTATTGGCAGCAAAAATGCTGAGATGATAAATAATCTTACTGTTGATATTGTAAACAACAGCTTTGGAAAAGACTGCATTATTTTAAGTGAGCAAGCGTTTAATGATCTGAAAACGGCGAAAAAAGAAAACTATGAATACATATACAAGAATGAAAAAATTGAAGGTCAATATAACGAAATAATAAAGCCAATGTTCAATGAGTTGTACTATAAACTGCTTGATGACGTTAAAAGTAAAAACATAAATTCGTGTATATACAAACATCATATCAACGCAATACAGAAAAGCTGCCAGTATTATGAGGACTGGGATTATATTTCTGAAGAACCGAATCAGATAGTTGTGGATTATATTGCCTCTATGACTGATGACTATTTTATAGGGCTGTATCGTTTGCTGTTTCCTGAAAGTGACAAGGCCATTGAATATCATTCGTATTTTGAAACATAATTTATTTTCACCAACGTTACTCCACCCTCAGGTGCTAGTGATCGCAAGGTCATGTGGGTTCAAGTCCCGTCATCCGCACCATAACAGGACACCAATTTTGATACAATGCGTATCTTGATTGGTGTCCGTTTTCTTTATCCGAAAGTCCTTGTTTAATGGGATTTGTCAACACAATTTAACGAAAGCAGGCAATAAAGCTCGCAAAGGAGATTGGCACCAAGGCCGCAGCAGATGAGCTGCGCATCCCCCAAGGGACGCTGGGGACGTGGGTGCAAAAGGCGCGGATCGGGGAAATAGACACAGGTGCAGGCTCGCGTACACCTGGAGAGTCACTTACTATCGCACAGCAGCTTCAGGCAGCAAACAAGCGGATCAAAGAGCTTTTAAAGAAAAACCGTGAGCTTGAAGAGCTTAATGAATTTCTGGAGTAAGCATCTGCTTTTTTCGCCGCGAACCGTCGGAAGTCAGGAAAGAAGAACGGTTAAAGTTCATTCCCAAAACGTTAATTTTCATTTACTGCGTCACACATACGCTACTGTTTGTATTGAGAATGGCTTTGATGCTAAAACTGTCAGCGAGTTGCTAGGTCATTCTAATGTTAATATTACACTTAACCGCTATGTTCACTCATCGCTTGATACAAAAAAGAAATATGTTGAAAAACTCAATTTTGTAGCTTAAAAGTTTTTAGCCGTCAGAAACATCTGATTGGTAGTAAATAATACATGATTTTACGTTGCTTTTTTGCCTTTTTGCCTGTAGGTGCAGATTTTGCGAAAAAATTATAATTTCTTTTGTAAACTATTATACCAAAAAATTGATAAAATATGTATTGATTTTCTGATAAATGTTTGGTATAATGGCGAATAAAGGCGGTGATCGTATGATCAGAGTTGCAATTTGTGATGATGATAAACATATGCAGGAAAGTTTGTCAAAGTATTTGTTAGACTATTCAATACAATGTGACAGAGAAATTGATCATGCAGAATTTGATACTTGTGAGGAATTAATGGACGAGTATCTCAAGGGGAACTCGTTTGATGTTATATTGCTCGATATTGAATTTAAAAATAATGATGAAAAACAAATGAATGGTATTGAGCTTGGAAAAAGACTGCGTGGACTGTATGCCAATGACAACACTGCTATCGTTTATGTGACATCTTATGGCGAGTATGCTATTGACTCCATTAAAATAAGGCCCTATGATTATATAAAAAAGCCAATTACCTATGAAAGAATAGTTGAATTTTTTGAAACTTATTATTTGGATCAGGCTAAGAGAAAAAAGGTGTTTGAATATACTGCACATAAAGTCAAAAACAGTATCATAGTATCTAATATTTGTTATTTTGAGAGTCAGGGCAGAACAATAGTGATCCATACTATTACGAATCAATATACCTTTTACGGAAAATTATCTAACCTGCTTGACAATGAAAGTTTAAGTGATTTTATCAGTATTCATAAATCTTATTTAGTAAATAAAAATTATATTGAAAGATTCACGTCACATTCAGTCGTCCTTATTGGCATAGACCGAGTGGAATTGCCGATAAGCCCTAATAAGAAAATGGAGGTCAGTGAACAGCTGTTGAAAGAATGATATGACTACTTTATTTTATTTGTTTTCAAATGTGTTTCACATATATGCCACTTATCAGTTTTCCAATGTGTTTTTACAAAAGAAAAAAGAATCGGCAAAATCAGATGTTGTTCTGTTTACACTTTATTACATTATAAATAGCTGTGCGTATTTACTGTTTGGTAATTGGATTATAAATCTTTTATCAAATTTTGTGCCGTATTGTTTGATAGCAATTTACCACAAAAATAAATTTATTTATTCGATTGGATCGTCATTCATACTTTGTGCAGTACTTATCGTTCTGGATACACTGGTTGTAGCCATACAATCTGTATTAAATATTCATTCAATCTTTTTTGAACAAGGGTTTGTTTCTAACATAGTTATGGTAGCCTTTGTAAATATTGTATCGCATAGTTTTTTCAAAAAAAATCAACTTAACGTTAGTTTACCTGTTATGTACTATATAACTGTTATAATAATACCATTTGTTAGCATTATTATTGGTTACTTAACAGCGGTCAAATTAAATATTGTATCACTTATCTGTTCTGTGATAATTTTGCTTATTAATGTTGACATGTTTTATTTGTATGATAATCTAATTAATTTGTTTTCTGAAAAATACGAAAATAATATAATTGAGCAGCAAAACAAGGCTTATCTTAATCAGTTGCATTTAATGCAGGAATCTCAGATGAAGATAAGATTTTTAAAGCATGATATGAAAAATCATATTATCAACATGCAAAGTTTGCTTAGTGCTGAGAAATACGATCAGCTTAAAGATTACCTTGCTGAAACCAATGATTATATTTATAGTAATAATGTTATTATCGACTCAGGGAATGAAACGATTGATAGTGTTCTGAATTACAAATTGGCAACGTTAGAGAACAACAGCGTTGAAAAAAGTTATCATGTTGTTCTCCCTGAGCAAATTCTTATTAGTTCATTTGATCTAAATATCGTTATTTGTAATCTTATCGATAATGCACTTGAAGCGTTAAGCCTTCTGGGCGAGAACGATGAAAAGAAGATAACTATCGATATTGTTTATAAGCAGGGTTACATTAAAATATTAGTAGGAAATTCATTTGACGGAATCATACACAAGGATAAAAGGACAAGAAAAAATGATGAGATAAATCATGGAATAGGGTTAAAGAGTGTTCAAAATATTGCGGAAAAATATGGAGGACTTTTAAAAACTGATGTATCTGATAACTGGTTTGAAACATCAGTGATAATGTATGAAAAATAGAGGTAGCAATAAGTTACCTCTATTTTTTTTTACAAAAAAGACGTTCTTTTTGACATTTACGTTTTTTTTATTCTTATATTATGTATAATCAAGTCATAACTTGTTATGAACTGAAGAAGATCATATGAAAAAAATTTAATGAAACTCAGCACAAGAATGGGTAAGGTGTTTGTTGCATTGGCACTTTTGGTTACTGTATCAAACGTGAATTCTACATGCATGTTCATCACTCACCAGCCTGAATTGCCTGCTGATTCTAAGAAACTGCGGAAGTTCTAATGTTTAAGAAAACTGCCTGCAAAATAACGCAACGTCTATGTGAAAAAGGTATTATATCAGAAAGCGATTTCGATTTGTATGAATACGGATTTAATATGGGGATAACGGTTTTACTTAACCTTATCAGCACTATAGTTATCGGCGTTATTGTGGGCAAGGTGTTTGAAAGCATAGCTTTCTTAGTTTTTTATATACCACTGAGAAGCTATGCCGGAGGATACCACGCTAGCACCCCGAGGAGGTGCTATTTTATTTCCATAGTGATTATCATGGAAATGTTATTATTTATTGGTTATGTTGATTTGTCAATCATATATATTATCTTATTATTGGTCGGAATGGTGGTATGTTTTGCTTTTGCCCCTGTCGAAGATAAAAACAAGCCTTTAGACAGAGATGAAATTAGCGTATTTAAAAAAAGAGCCTATTTGATCTTATCAATAGAATTTTTCATATGGCTAGCAGTATCAGTGATTTTTCAGCCCATAGAAAAAACTATTCCTATTGTTATGTTTACGGAATCTCTAATGTTGGTCATTGGGAAATTAAAACTCAGCAAATATTCGTGATTGGAGTGTTAATACCTATGGATTATGAAGATTACTACTATGAATCTAGAAGTAGATATTATGACGCTTGTTCTGAAGTTAATAGCTATGAAAACAGAGCAAATGAGCTGAGGTCTCAGAGACAAAGAAAAATTATATATATCAATCAGCTCAAATCAGATTTAAAAAGACATCAAAAATTGCTTAAAGAACACCCCGAAACCAAACAGGAAATCACTATAAAACCATTCGATAACGATAGCAATTTGGTGGATTATAATGTTAGAGCAGATGAAATAACAAATGATTTTTTTTATGAGGTAAAAGCATCAGATACAGCTCCATATACCCAAAATCAAAAAAATGGTTATAAATTGTTGCAAAGAAATGGTGGCATGATAAGAGGAAAAGGAAAAGACGGCTTTTTAGGCGGCACTATACTTGGACCTTTAAAGGGATATACGACAAGGAATGGTATAACTCGCTCCATTCTAGATGATATGAATTTAATAGGAGGTAACTAATGTCTGTACTTGAGAAAAACAGTATTGATTACATTTATGTTGAAGATAATCATATAATTATGGGTATAAGTGACCATTTAACATGGCAGGAAGAAGCAATAGTAGCACATTGGCAATTGCTTCAAGATAAATTAAAAAACTATATAGGCTTTATAAAATCAGGACAATTGTTTGAACAATATCCTGAATTTGATAAACAGCCTTGTATTAAAATTTTCTTTTCCAAAAAATGCCCAGATGTTGTCGATAAATATTTAAATAAATTAAAAAAATATTATAACGAATTACAATGTGATTTGGTATGGATATATGATCCGCAGGAAGACTAACTAAAATCATCATAAAAGTCCTACATAAGAAAAGATCCGAAGCTTATTCATTTGGTGATCAACGGCGAAGAAATCATAACGACTGAAACTCACCCGTTTTATGTAAAAAATCAAGGCTTTATCAAAGCAGGAGAACTAATAGTTGGTGATGAACTCCTTGATGTAAACGGAAATGTTCTTTTAGTTGAAAATTTTGATGTTGAGTTGACAGATGATTCTGTTAAGGTGTATAATTTTCAAGTAGAGGATTACCATACATATCACGTTAGCGGATTAGGTGTATTGGTACATAATGCTGGTGATTGTTCTAATCTAAAAGATTCAAAATATGTAGGTGAAGGGAAAAGTTTACAAAGGCTCAAAAAAGACAGATAATACAAGAAAATATGAGACGAAATGGCGGAAAAATAAAATCTGATATGTCAGGAAAAGAACTTGTTCCCGCAACTCAAAGTAAGCTAAACGTAACGCCAGATCCATTGGAAGTTCAAATTGACCACATAAAGCCAAGAAGCAGTGGAGAAAGTAATAGTTATTCTAATGCACAGGTTTTATCAAGAGAAGAAAATATTTTTAAATCAAATAAGTGAGGAAAAATTATGTTTGATATTGATGAAAATACAATGGTAATAACAACTGTAGATATTATTAACAAAAAAAAGAAAGTAGTTTTAGTTTTCCATGATAAAGAAGATGAAATGTGGGAATTTCTGGACGGAGAGGACGTTGGTGAAGAAAGTGCTGCTATAATATCGATTTCGGAAATGGAGCAGATTGATTCTTCTATTGGTGAATTATGTGATCTTCCTCTAGGATGCGGCGCTTTTCGTGATGATGAAACGCAGCCATGGAAATGGTTTGAAATAGAATGACCTCTTTTATTAGTGCCAAACAATAATAAAGGTGAAATTTACTAAGATAAAAAATAATATAGGAAAAATAGTCGATGACCCAGATGACATAATCGAAGGACTTGCAACTGGTGATACTGTTAAGGAATTGTTCAGAGTAAATGTAAGTAACGATAACGGTTTAGTAAATGTTACAACTAGTGTTAAGTCATTAAAGTAGACAATTATTTACATCGAGAATTTTTGGTATTAAGGAGAATATTATGCGAGATACAATTAAATCAAAAGAGTATTTTGATGAGTATATTTTGAAAATGTCAGAAGGAATCAAAAGATTTGAAGAGGGTATTGCTGCTGGAAAATACTTAAATGACAAGATACTTTTTGTAAAAGATTACATTTTACAAAAAAAAATCGGGATAATAATCGCTAAGTATTCAAAAGGTGATTCAATTGAAGAAATAAAAAAAGAATTTGAATCTTCTTTAGATTTGTTTGGTGAAGCTTGGGATGATTCAGTATACGAGAGCAATATTATTTTTGCTTCTTTAGCATATCTTCTGAATTTGGACGATGGTAAGTTGAATATAATAAAAAATAAATTGAGGAAATCTGAAACATATGATTCATTATTAGATTTTATCCTCATTGGAAATAAAAGTGAGTTTGATACATCGAAAATATCCTTCCCTCGTCCATACAAAAAGTTAGTAAAAAGCATTAACGATGAAGATAGAGATGCTTTTCTAAAATATTTGAGAGGATGGTATAAAGGCTCTGTAGATAGTGCTTGGTATGGTACACATGAACTGGTGAATAAATATCAGTATTATGGATATTGGTGTTTTGAAGCTGGTGCTATTGCCAAAAGACTTGGTTTTGTAGATGACGATTTGAAAAATGAGCAGTATTATCCTTATGATATGGTTCATTTCAATTGAGTAATGACGAGGTGATAAAATGACACTTTCGATAGATGGTCGCTTATCTGAACTTATAGCGAACTCCTGTTCTTGAAACCTATATAAGAGAGGTAACAACGCTTGTTCATCTCACTGTGAACGGTGAAGAAATCGTTACAACTGTTGACCACCCGTTCTATGTAAATAGTCGTGGCTTTGTCAAAGCAGGAGAACTTGCAATCGGTGATGAACTTCTTGACCCAAACAAAAACATTCTTTTAGTTGAAAATTTTGATGTTGAGTTGACAGAAGAACCTGTTAAGGTTTATAATTTTGAGGTAGATGAGTTTCATACATATCATGTTGGTGAAATTGGTGTTTGGGTTCATAATGCAAATGCAGATTATAACTTAAGTGAAACCGAGTATCGCAAAATAGGTGAAGATGACACGATTTCATTTGGTGAAAATGAAGAGACTGTTATATATCGAAGAGTTCAAGGAGGAGATGGCAGCAGTAATTCTAGTCAACAAAAAATAACTGTAAATGAAAACGGGTCAATTTCAATTGCTAACAAGAATAAAAATTTAAATATTAGCATAGATAACGGAGAACATTCAACTTATTTTAAAAATGAAGTTCGAGGAAATGAAGCATATACAGTTGAATTTGAGGTACCAAAGTGGTTTGATGACTTATTACAAGAAAATACAATAAGCCAAGATGGTTATCGCTCAAATCCGTTGAATCAAGGGGGAACTGCTCCAAAGCTAACTGATATATCTACACCTGGTCGAAGTTATGAATTACCAGCACCATGGTCTGAATGGATAGAAGAAGTTGCCACTAATGGAAAAATTATAGAGTGAAATCTAAGGAGAGTGCGTAATGGATAATAAAATGCGTATTATGTCGGAAGAATTTGAAAATACAAATACTGGTGAAAAGGTAACTGGTATTACAGTTATGATTGATGGTAAATTAAAACAAGTGTTTGATGTTATGATTAAAAAAAGTGGTGGGGAAAAAAGTTATTTAGAAATGTTGCAAGAGGTGCTTGTTATGGGAATAGATGAGTATATAAAAAGGTTAAAGTAGAGTAATTGTTGCAATCAATAAAGTCATTTCAACAGACCCTGAAACAATGGAAACTTCTCCGAAAACTGTTCTTGAAACCTACATAAAAGAGGTAACAACGCTTGTTCATCTCAATGTGATCGGTGAAGAAATAATCACTACAGTTGACCACCCGTTCTTTGTAAAAAATCAAGGAAACTAAATATGATGGAACAATAAGAACTGGTGGAAGAAGTGGAGGTTCAAGACCTCTTGAAGGCCAGCCGAATACCTATGTGAATACAGAGAGTGGACATAAATTGGTTTATGGGGCGGATGGTAGATTAAATTTGGATATTTCTACAAAGAGAGTCAAAGCAAGAGTCTATGATATTGCTCCGAACGGGCACTTATATCCACGTGATATGAAATTAATTGGTTCTGTTCCAAGAGAATTATTAGAAAATCGGTGATTAAAATGAAAATATATAAAAGCATAGTTGATGAGAGGATACTACATGATTTCTCTAAAATACAGGGCAGGTCTTTAATGAATCATGTTGCTAATTCATACGATATTGAAACGGCAATTAGTTTTGCTAGTTTGTTTTGTCCAGAGATCATTGAAGTTGATGATTGTATATTTATTTCTGAGTTCTATAATGGAAATATCATGGAATTAAGGAAACTTTATAAAAATACTAAAGATATTGAGATGTTCGTCAATAGTTGGTCATTGCAAAGTTTAGTCAAAGAATGTGACGTTATAAATAGTTCAGATGACTATATTGAGGAGTTTGCAAAGGCAATTCAGTATTTTTGGCAACTCAGAGTTAATTCGCTTTTCCCAAGCAGAGATATCGTAGTAGAAATTGGCGAAGAAATTATGGGCGAGGAAGGACTGACAGTTACGTTATATCAAAAAGGTCAGCCTAAGTGATGCAAAAAAATATTACAGTAAAGACGTCTAATTAAAATATTTCACACCTACCGTGTTGACTTCTTTTGTGCGCTGGTACATAATTTTGGTAGAAAATATTCTCCTGCTAAGGACTTTAAGAGGGGTAGATTTTGATTTTAATAATACAAAACCTGCTGATACATCGGGTCAACACGATTTAATAGTAAAGTAATGATATAACGAGGTAATATTTTATGCAAAATGATATAAAAAAAGCGATAGAAGATATATACATAAACGGAAATACAGAATTATTTATTTCAAAGTGCAGGGACACAGTTGATTTTCTTGATGAACTATTGGAAAAAATAAAGACCAAATCTGAAAATGTTGAGAAGTTTTTTGATTCAAACGAGCCTTCTTCAGAGATTAGAAATGTTGTAAATAGGTGTTCTTTTTCAGAAGGTGAAATTGAATATGTTTCGCTACTGCAAATAAACAAAATAGTTAAGTACTTCTACCTTCAAGATGAATTTTCTATTGCCAATCCAGATCCTGATGGAATGGATTCATATCTTGCTGGATTCAGAAATGAGCCGTATAGTAAAAAGCAATTTGATATCGACGAAATGATTTGCAATTATCTCACAGAAAAAGGTTATTCAAGATTATATATTAATGATATGGACGAAGTATATCCAGGTATAAAAAAGTTTAAAGACAGAGAAGAAACTAACCAAATGACTGTGGGAAATGCTTTGTTTATGGATATGTGGGAATTATGTAACAGTGATTAGATATTAGTTACGCAGATAACTCAAAGTTTCCAACAGTGTATAATTTTCAGGTGGAGGATTTCTATACTTATCATGTTGGTTGTTTTTATGTGTTGGTGCATAATGCTGATTATAATCAATCGCCCAAAGAAATAATGGCTGAGCGTACTAAGGGCTTGGACACTCGGGAACATTCCTCTAAATATAAGCAGATTAGTGCCAAAGAAAAGGCGAGATTAAAGGTTAAGATTCGAAATAGAACAATAACTAAAGACGAATATAAAACATTACGTTGGAATGAAAAGATGGCTACTAAACGTCGAAATGGTGTAAATAAGTTTTGAAAACAGGAAACGAGTCCGGCTTCAAAATGGTCAAAATGGTACTCAGACTGGTCACCTAAACAAAAGGCTGATATTCTTAAAGGTAAACGTCCAAAGCATAGTGGAAAAACTATACAAGGGCACCATTCTTATAGCGTATCCAAATATCCTCACTTAGCTGATAAGGGAGAGATAATATATACTGCCACTTTTAATGAACATTTTAATGGCTGGCTTGGTGGCAATTTCCGTAATAGTTTGCCAGGAGAACCCATTAAAACAATAATTGATTTTTAAGGAGATTACTATGAGAACTGTAGGCTTAAAACTGGAGAGTTCAGTATTCACAGCTACTATGGCTAAAATTATACGTAAATATCAAGAATTACCCATTTCACAAATCAAACAAATTGTTTCAAACAACGATTATGTGTATAAGTGTGATATTATACGTGCAAACGGAATAAAGACACTTTTACACGTAAAAAAAGATTTGTCCAAAGAAGGAATAAATAGCTATATCTATGTAGAGGGAAAGCTAACAAGTGAAGAATATCTGAATAATTTACTTGTATCATACAAGCAGACAGAAGAGCAAGTTGAGGAAGAAATGGACAGAGAAGCATTATTAGAAGATGATGAGTGAATCTAGTTTCTATTTATGAACTTAGGCTTTATTATTGAACGCAAATCAGCGGAGCTATCACATTTGTAATGGGAGGCTTTGACACTCTCGCATTAGGTTCAAAGATATTGTTTGGTGACAACTGGTTTAGTGACTTTAATGCGGCTTTGCATGAGAGTTCTATATACAATGTAGCTCAGACGACTATAGCAAGTGTAGCTGTTTTTACCGGCGGAATGAACAGCGGATTTAACAAGGCAGCTAACAGTGCAGGAGTTAAACCGTCATGTTTTGTGGCGGGAACGCTTGTCATGGCGGTTGTCGGAATGGTTGCCATAGAAAAGATAAAGTCAGGAGATAAAATCATTTCAACAGATCCTGAAACAATGGAAACTGGTGAAAAGACCGTCCTTGAAACATACATAAGAGAGGTAACTACTCTTGTTCATCTTACAGTAAACGGCGAAGAAATCGTTACAACTGTTGACCACCCGTTTTATGTAAAAAATCAAGGCTTTATTAAAGCAGGAGAACTAATAGTTGGTGATGAATTTCTTGATGTAAACGGAAATGTTCTTTTAGTTGAAAAATTTAATGTTGAGTTGACAGATGAACCCACTACAGTGTATAATTTTCAGGTAGAGGATTTCCATACTTATCATGTTGGTGAAATTGGTGTTTGGGTTCATAATGCAAGTTGCAAGGTTAATAAAAAAGTAGGAGAAAATTATGATCAAAGGTTTTGAAGACGCATTCACTGATTTACAGTCAGAATTTGTTTCGTTATGTATGGAATATACCAACGGAAGTGTTGATAAAATATATATTTATATTTATCAAGATACATCGCAGAAAATGTTCAATGCTATTTTTGTTAAAGGAAAGAGAGTTATACCTGCTGGGAATTTTGCCTATGATGAGGCCTCTGACGAGTTTTTATCGATCGGAATAAAAGATATTGACAAACTGGTTGAATTGTGCGATATGTATCAATGCAAAGGTCCTAATGAATATAAGTTGGAGTTTGATGTTGCTACTCATAAATTCGATGCATCCTACCGTTATGATAACTATACCAAGAGTGGAATATCACCTGTGTCGGAATTTATGAGTTGGTATGAAGAAATTAAAGAGAAATATGGCAAATAATCAATCGATGTTCAGAATGTGATGAGGCGATAAAAGGGAATGTTTAAAAATTTTTTTAAATTTGTTGGTGAAAACAAGAGTTGCCGTTCAATTAAAGACTTTATCAATGCTGTCTCTGGTAAAAGTTATTTAAACGGAATGTACAGATTCTTTGAAAAAAATGATATTGATGAGTGGAATGATATTGTTGGTGACTGTTTTCCTAAATATAAAGATACTTTTTCAGTTTTAAGTTATGATTGGATGGGTCGTATATTTGCTTTGGAAAAGAAAACGAATATGGTGATACTTTTTGAACCTGGCACAGGTGATGTTTATGATACCGATGCCGATATAATAAAATTCCATGATGAACTCATTTCCCAAAATCCTATTGAGTGTCTTGTGTCGGACTTGTTTGAATATTGGTATAAAGCAAATGACTACAAACCTCTGGCCTATAAGGATTGTGTTAGTTATAAAGTGCCTCTGTTTTTAGGTGGTAAAGACGAACTGGGTAACCTTGATATATGCGATATGGAAGTATATTGGGAAATAATGATGCCATTAATGAATCTTTAACCAATA